>Ga0208570_1000014_pt1 | contig 105103 bp, 87 predicted proteins | sample DeeseametaMP1202_FD_184192 | JGI IMG/M metagenome (GOLD analysis project Ga0208570, IMG submission 184192) | Marine microbial communities from the Deep Indian Ocean - MP1202 (SPAdes) | ecosystem: Environmental > Aquatic > Marine > Oceanic | place: South Indian Ocean | collected 2011-03-08
CGTATCAGAATCGATATTATTTACGTCGCCGTTCCGATACATATCGGTATCGGATTTACTGAAGATTCCCAACACCTCGATACGGGTCGCATCCGAGGGATTAAATCCGACTTTACCCACGAAGCTGCCAATGGTTTGCTTATCCAGATTGGCCGGCTCGTCAGTCCCGTCGAAGTCACCGTAAAGCCCACTGCCTGCAACATAGTAATCGGATTTTTCCGTTCCGTTGGCCGCTTCCAGCTGTAATATCGATTCCCCTGCGGTGCTGAAATCCAGCGTACCGCCAAAGTGGTTTTTGAACCCGCGGCCTGACTTGATATTGGTCTGGAATACACCACCATCGGAACCGTTACCAAACTGAACGCCGCGGCCACCTTTGTGTACATCGATCTGATCAATGGCAATGGTCGGAATCCGGCTGCTTGAATAGCCGCCGCCTTCTTCGTCTGCAAATTTCACAGCCGGTAAGCCGTCAATGGAGGTGGAAGCCCCCCAATCGCCAAAAGTACGAATGCTGAGCGGCCCGCCAAAACGATCACTGCCGGGCGTGTTAATTAAGCCGGTGGTAGTAAAGCGCAGCGCATCCGCGGTATTCACTTCGTTCAGGTTTTGCAACAACCCACCGGAGGTGGCTGAAGACGAACGTGGATCAGTAAAGGCCTGTTCTGCATGGTGTCGGTTTTTTTGTGACGGGTGGATAGCATCCCCCTGAACGACAACGGGCTCTAGCTCGAATACTTCGGCGTGCGCGTAAGAACCCGTAAGAGAAAGCAAAACACACGAGGCCAGACGGGCACTGCTGATACTCAGCGTTGATGTTGATTTCAACCCAATAGGCGCAAGCGCACCCAACCGATTCCGGTTTTGCATAATAATCCCCGCGTAATTTGGTCTTTGAAATAAGTAGAATGGAGGTCAAATTACGCTCAAACAGTCGTTAATGCAAAATGTTATCGTTTAGATAGAGATTTATGTCTCAAAAAAGTCGTTTAGCCAGTCTTGATCATTCAACCCCGCAGCAGGAATGGATACAAATCAGTGCCGGAAAGGTTGTATTTTGCGTGCAGACTAAGGGGCTCAGACACGAAAAAGGCAAGAAATCACTCCGGCGCAGGTAAAATGATTTTCAATAACGCCACCAAATCCGCCCTCGCTCTTTCTCGCTTACCGGAACTGGCGGAATCAAATTGGCTCAGGCAGGAAAGGATTTTCTTCTGTTGTTCAACTTCAATCTGTTGCAACGCACCCTGGGGTTTGTCTTCAGAATTTTCCGTAATACGGTTGCCGTGCGCGTGGCTCGACACTTCCCGAAAAAACAGGATCGCCCGATCCAGTAACACCAGCGGAAACTGCGGATTACGATTAGGACCGACAATGACCCGGGTTCCACCGAGCGGCAAACGTTTCACCCGTACCCGCGCAAGTTCACTGCCTTTCAAAAACACACTCCCCCCCGCCATTAACGCACCCATTGCGGTAAAAAAACCATGGGACAGGCCGACGGTGGCAAGATCCAGGGTCGCACCTAGCCCTGCGCCCATTCCGGTGGCCGCGATGGTCAGTTGTTGTTTGCTCAGCCCCAACAGCTCCCAGGTTTTATCGGCAAACAGATCCTCCCGCAGAATATCCTGCTCAGCAAATTTCAGATCGTACACGTTATGCCGGTATCGTTTGCGTATATCCTCGAACAAGTCACGCTCGCGCCCGGAAATTTTGCGGTGGTATTCCTCCAATGCCTTTTCCTGGGCAATGTCTGCGTCGGCTTCGTCCTGATAGGATTGCGCCACTTTAAGCTGAGTGGCAAATTCAAGATAGTTGGTGATGTATTCCGCGACAATGGCCAGACGGTAATTCCAGTCTTTCTGAAACGCATCAATCGCAATATCAATCGGCTGCTCCCAATCCTGGTGAATGGCTTTGAGGGTTTGCAGCAAAGCCAGCCGCTCCTGAAAACGCGCCTGGTGGGCATTGAATTCACGAATCACATTAAAATGGCGGCGGAATGCTTGTTTCCATTCGGCAATATAGCTTTTATCATCCTCTTTAAAATTAATCACCGCCATCCGCGGTTTGTTGATCAGGCGCAGGATTTCCATTTCCGCTTGATCCACTTCCAATAGGGGCCTGGAGCAATCAACCACATAAATTAAAGCGGCACCCTGCAACAACGGCTGCATCAGTTCGCAATCATGATGGAACGCTTCCTTAGCAGAGAATTCCTGCAAAAATGCCTGCAATAAAACGTCATCGGTCACCCTGGCCGACTGCATCCATTGCAGAATTCTGACCGGATTTTGGAAACCGGGCGTATCCACCAACTCCAGTACAACTTCGCCGTTAATGGTGACCGGAAAATATTGACACTCCACGGTTTCACCGGGGTAGTCGTTAACCACCACCGAGTCGTCCTCGGTCAAAGTCGATAACACCGACGATTTGCCTTCATTGGGATGGCCGACAATGGCAATGAGTGGATGAGATCTCATGTACCCGTTCTGCCCACGTCGACGGCATCCGTGTGAACATACAGACTGGTTTCGGTCTGCTCGAGTTTTTTGCGCCAGACTTCGGTCAGACGATCGGTCATGGGGGCACTCCCAGTGGGTGTCGGCTTGCCTAACAATAGTAGATGTAAGCGCTGTTTGTTTTGCTGTAGCAGGTCAGCGCAATCCGTCAATGCCGCCAGTTTTTCCTCGATCGGGGGTTGCCAGCCTTCAATGACAAGAAACACATCCGCTTCACCCTGTGTGGCAGTAGCGCACGCACGCACGTCGGCAACGGTTTTGAAATGCCCTTGGAAACCACTGATTTGCTTCAGCCATTTATCCAGGTATTCATCCTGATAGCGGCTTTGGGATTCACGTAATACAAACACCTCTTGCGGTGTCCCGTTGGGCGCAGGGGTTTCTCTTAACGGTTTGTTGCTCTCCGGGCTATGCAGGCTAGGCCGTCCGGCACTGCGCAACTCGATCGATAACATCCGCCGCCACAACGACTGATAATGGTAGCCACTAAAATCCAACGACCCCAGCAACCTGGACTCCAGGATCACGGAAACCAACCAGGCTATTAACCGCGGCACTAACCCGTAGAGCACCACTGAAAGCGCCAGAAAGGGCCACCAGGACAACAGGTCGTAACTGTGTAGCGCCTCACCGGATTCACGCAACACGATACGCGAGCCGATGATCTGTTGCAGATCCGGATAGCCCACACCTTCCCCAAAAAGCCCGCTCCAGGGCAACGCTAGCGCGGAAACAATCGTGTGGACGGTTGCTGCAGAATCCGTCAGTGAACTCTGCCATCCGAACGCGCGATCGGTAAAGGCCAGCAGCGCGGCAAGACACAACAACGCGCCCACATTAAAAGCCATTCCTGCGTGTTGAAATAAGCGGAACACTCGGTTGCCGAAAAGCCCCCGGTGATGCTCAACCGCCTCCGCCAGCGCCCGTTTGCTGCTTTGCAAATCGTCTTTGTTTTCTGTAGCTAGCGCAATGTGGTGGCCAAATTTCCCCCATAGCGCTTGTAACAGCCAGGTTCCGAGGCGAATCGGAACCGCATACCAACCGGCAAACACGGCTGAGCCGGCAAAGGCAAGCAACAACGTGAGCAGTAAAAAAAACAGCATGACCAATTGCGGTAACACCACTACGCCCAGAAACAACGCCACATTGACCGGTACAGAGCCATCGTAATAGAGAGCAGCATAGGTAATCGACGCTCCACTGATCAGCCCGGTGAGCAGCATAATAAACACCGCCACCCCATACGACGCCGAGAACAGCTTCCCAGGATCCGGTTCGATGGGGTCTTGCGTCAGGCGCTGCTCAACCCAATAGGCGTAGGCCTCCCGGGGGCCGGATGGCCGTAAAGGTGCTTTCTGATAGAGAGTACGGTCACGCTCTTCGAGTGCGGTTTCCGGCTGCCCTTGATCACGCAGGCGGTAACCTTCGAATTGCATTATTTTGCTGAAAGTCCAGCGCAGGTCGGGATTATTTTTCACTTAAAAGCATCAATTCAGGAATCGTAAAAACTCAGATTAAGGGTTAGGCAAGAGTATACGGCAGAAGTATCCGGTGCAAGCCGCCCGCACGCAGGACACCGGCATAGTCAGAATGATATAGACTTTTCTTCAGTGCTCGACTAATTTGGTTCCGGTTATTTACCGGCAGGAGTCAGAGAAGATGACCTACACACGAGCGTCCAATAGCGTGCCACAGAAAACCCAACTAACTTGCCGCAGCCTGATACTCGGCGCTATGGCAATAACGATGCTGGGCTGTGCCAGTACGCCTACCATTCACACCCAAAGCGCCCCCGGTGTGGATATCTCCCGCTACAAAACCTTTGCTTATATTTCACCGTTGGGCACCGATAGCTCCGAATACGGTTCGCTGCTGTCCAATAAACTGAAAGCAGGCACCCGCGCCGCACTCACCGCAAAAGGGTTTACCTATGACGAAAAAAATCCGGATATGCTGGTGAATTTCACTGCTACGGTGAAGCAAAAGACCGATGTGGAATCCATACCCGGAGGCATGGGTTTCCGTGGCGGTATGTATGCGCCCTGGGGCGGGTACAACGACGTTTATGTGCGCCACTATGATGACGGTACATTATTGGTGGATCTGATCGACGCCAAGCAAAAACAAATGGTATGGCAAGGTACCGCCAAAGCCATCGTGCACAGCGACCCGAAAGACAACGAGATAAAAATCCAGCAAGCCATTACCGGAATGTTTGAAGAATTGCCCCCACAATCGGAATAATAACAACAGCAACGGCACCGAACTCGGGGGTTGTGTCGAGGCCTGAATGAAGATCCCTGTGTGACATTCAGTTGTGATCAACCCGGTCAATCACGTCGCCGGTTTTCTCTTCACAATCAAGACACAGCTGCAACGGGTCTGAAGCATCAATATCAAGCGGACCGCTAAAACGCAGGGTCTGCCCCACCGCGGGCACCGGCATGACTCGATACTCCCGGGTACCCCAGTCATATCGTTGCCAAATCATCTGCTCCACAGCGGCGTCATTATCAAAGCGGATTTTTATTGCGACCACCCGCCCCCCGTCGACCGCGCTGATTTCAACGTTCATATTACCGGCAGAAAAAGTTTGGCCCGGCCGGAAGTGCGCATCCGGAGCAACAAATAAACCTTGCAATGTCTGACTGGTATAAACCAGCGACATTGCCGGTTGCTTGCCTTTCAAATCCGCCAGCGCTTGCTTTGCAGTTATCGGCAGACCGACCGGACTGGTAATTTCAAATTCCTGTGCCGACACCCGTTTCAGATCAAACGTAATGAAACCCGGCGCCAGCATATTCAGGGCAGCGGGCGACACGCCACCCTCCAACTGCCACTCAAAAGGCAAATAGAACAGTGTATTGGGTGTCGGAGGATTGACCACCACCAAAGATTTCTCACCCTGACTCTCTCGCAAACGCCCGGCAACGCTATCAAAATGCTGGTCATCAACGTACACAACGGGCACCAGACCGGAGGTGTATAGAACGTCCACCACCATGGGCACAAACAAATGCAGCCCCAGCACCAACGCTGCCAGACTCTTCACAAACACCGAAGAATAACCACGCAGTAACTGGAACACCCAAACCGCCAGCACCCAGAAAAATCCCACAGCAATAAACAAACCGGAGCGCGGTCCGACCGTCGTCAGGGCGGCGGCAGGAACCGCCGCCAATACCGAACCCAGCAACATAAACCGCACCTTAGGACTGCAACGGCACAGCGGTAAAATAGCCACCAGACAACACAGAACCAGCACCAGGCTACCCAGGGAAACCCAAACCTGCAGCAGAGGGGACAGGGTTGCAACCGCACTGTCCAACGTCAGTATCACCGATGCGTATCGTAGGGGCAGTGTCTGCAGCAATGACACCAAAAAATCGAACGGTGTACGCCCGGGATCAATGTATAAACTTATACCGCTGGCACCATAATCCAGAGAGCTATAAACACCCCGCCACAACAACACTAACGCGGCATAGGGCAGCATCCCGGTTACTACGGATCTAACACCGTTGCGCTCCACAATCACCAAATACGCCAGCACGTAACCACCGACAGCCACACTGCTCTCTGCACTGAGTAGCCCCAGAGCGAACAGCACCAACGACGCCGGCAAAGCCATCGGCCTGTGCTGCGTGCGCCACACAATAAATTGTTCCAGTGTGGCACAACCAAGCGCACCGGCAACGAACACATTGCGGGCGGAGATCCAGTTAAAATTCATCAGGTGACTGAAGTCGACCACCAACATCAAAGTCGCCAACACGGCTATGGAAGACTGGTTCGACAAACGCCAGAACAGGCGATAACCGCAATAGGCGAACAATAAAACGTATAACAGGGTATGGAAAATTTGGAACTGGGCGGATTCGGGCGCAATCTGGTAATCAACCCAATGGGTCAGGGCCGATACCGGTCGCCAGGGGTTCATCTGCGCTTCATCACCGGACCACCAGGGTAGATTGCCATACTGTTTGTATTCGTGCAGAGTGCCGGCGGCAGGAGAATAGAAATGAAAAGCGTCCATCACCCCCTGCCACACCGATTTATCCGGATCAACCTTGCTGAACCCCTTCTCATACAGCGCCGCATCACCGGTCACCATACTACGGATCATGTAATCGTCAGTGGAAAATACACCGGAGGAAAACGGCAAATGGGTAATCAGTGCGACCAATAAAACCACGGCCAGTCCCGCTCGATAGGACAGCGTAAGTCGTCTCAAGAATCCGGAAGTAATCCTGATACTTCCCTCACCGGAATGCATGGCGTTTCCTCTTTTTTCACAACCGCTTCCCACTTGAGTCGGGATGCCGGGAAACTGTGTTGAACACAGAATCGGTTTGTCTTTTTGAATAGATTACGCCACAAAAATGGCACATTCGTCCAATTTAAATTGGTCAGAAGAGTCACATGACAGACAACTAAAGGCGGGTAACGTTTTCAAGGCAAGCACATTAATAAGGTCATTAGAGTATGACGAATGCAAGATTCTGATTTCATTAATTAAATAGTCTAAAGCAGATTATGCGGATCTTCCGGCCATGCCGCATCACTGAGTAGGCCACTCGACTAAATCGGTATCAACATCAATCCCAATCCCCTCGACTTCTGGATATCATCAGCCATCCTAAAGATGCAGTGAACGAATCTGCATACGCAGCGTTCGTCCTGTCGCAAGACCCGACAACAACAAAAACAATAAAGGCCGCAACCATGAACGCAATCCAGAATACCACCCGCAATCCGTCCGCAGGTTATCAACGCCGACAGCTCGGCATTATCCAATCAGAAAATAAAACAAAAGGGGCTCGACGCTAGGAGCAGGCTATGGGAGCCCGCAGCGACCGTAGTGCAATGCGCCGGTGTTTTCTTACGAAATTTTTGACTTAGTCTTGGGTTGCCATCACCCATATCACCCAGGCGTGTACGTTTTGCTTGGGTTTTTTTTAAACCTGGATTAACGCTCCCCCATCACCGCGGTGATATAGGGTTCCGCCTCTGCTTTTACCCGCAAAAAAGCATCCCGCTTGGATTGACGATCCCAGTAAGACTGGATATTGGGCGATTCCGCAAAGGGCGCAAATGATTTTGCATAATACAAAACAGGGAGCGCTGAACAATCGGCCATGCTAAATGCATCGCCAGCCAAAAATTCCCGATCCTGCAACTGATCTTCCATAAACCGATACATGATGCCGATTTTTTCACTGGCTTTCTGCATCATTTCCAGGTTCTGTTGTTCTGTCGGTTTCCAGCTTTCGAATATCAGACTGACAACGGGGTCGTTCAGGTACAAATCACACATGCGATCCAGAAAACGCACTCGCCGGCTCAACTCGGGATCCTTCGGAATTAGGAATGGGCCACCGTCGGTGCTGGTATCAATGTATTCCAGAATAATGCTCGACTCCGGAATCATACGTCCATCTTCACGAATCAGGAGCGGTACCTTTCCGAACGGGTACAACTTGTGATATTCAGCGCGGGCGTCGGGATCAGTAAGGTCCACAAGGTGAGGTGTAAATTCCACTCCTCGCTCATACAAACCCAGCAACGTTTTTTGAGAGTATGTGGAAAGATAGGCGAAGTAGAGATCCATGGATTCGCTCCTGGTGATTTTCGGTTTTATACATAGTAGTCGTTATAACCAAATCCGGCGAATCAGGAGAATAAAAAAGCAGGGTGGTAAATCCGCCCTGCTTTTTCGCTTGCGTTTCGTTTAAGCCAACACTGAAAATCAGTTCGCTTGCAGCAACCCCTGCCAATCAATTTCCGGCGCGCCCAACGCGTAAAATTCCGGATTCAACACACTGTCTTCGCGGTTATAGGTCAGGGGTTTGAAATCCGTGGTTACCACACGACCACCGGCTTCCATAAGCACGGCCTGGGCGGCTGCGGTATCCCATTCACTGGTGGGAGCCAAGCGCGGATAAAAGTCGGCTTTACCTTCTGCAATCAGGCAAAATTTGAGCGAACTCCCCATGCTGGTCATGTCGGTTTTATAACCATCGGTCTCCAGTTGCTGCATCAGCTTTGTGAGTTTTTCGGCGCCATGACGACGGCTTCCCACTACCACCAATTCCTTGTTCTCCACAGCACGCACTGTGATTTTATTCCAGGTGCCTTTGTCCACCTTATAGGAACCCACACCTTTCGCGCCGACATAAGCCTGATCTTTTAACGGTACAGTCACCACGCCCAGCACCGGTTGGTTATCTTCTACCAAAGCGATATTCACGGTGAACTCGCCGGTACGGTTGATAAATTCTTTGGTGCCGTCCAGCGGATCAACCAGCCAGTAACGCTGCCACTGCTTCCGCTCACTAAATGGAATTGCTTCTGACTCCTCTGAAAAAACAGCGATGTCCGGTGTTAGGGCGCGCAGCTGATCCACGATAATGTGATGCGCGGCGTGATCTGCCTCTGTCACCGGACTGTCGTCTTTCTTGGTTTCAATTTCCACCGGACGATCACGATCATAAACCACCTTAATCGCATCACCTGCCGATTCGGCAATTTTTAACACTTGTTCTATTAATGTTTTGCTTACGAAATCACTCATGGATTACTTCCTTTTTCGATAAATATCTCGGGCCATATAAAGCGCCGCGAGCGCGCGGGCTTCAGTAAAATCATCCATTGCTAACAAACTCTCAATATCTTCCAGCGGGTGCTCCACTACTTCCAGCGGCTCGGGCTCATCGCCGGGCAATGTTTTCGGATACAGGTCCTGTGCCAACACGATGTGAATCATATGGCCCATATAGGCAGGCGACAATGACAGCGCCTTCAACTCCGTAAGGGAATGAGCACCGTAACCCGCCTCTTCCATTAACTCTCGATTAGCCGCTTCAAAAACCGCTTCACCCGGGTGATCCATTGCGCCTTTGGGCAACGTCAATTCATACCGACCGGTGCCGCAGCAATATTCGCGGATCAGAACGACATTGCCATTTTCTTTAACCGCTACGATCAACACCGCGGGTATAGAAGGCGTACGCAAACGTTCATACACCCGTTCCTCACCGTTGGAAAAGCGCAACGCTAGGCGCTCGACCCCGAACAGGCGGCTTTCTGCCACGATTTCACGGCTCAATATGATAGGATTATCCGGCATAATGGTTACTCGACATCGCATCTAAATTATTCAGTTCAATGATACTTTCGTTCAACGTAAACAGGATTGCACCTCATCCATGATCAATTGGGACAACATCGACACCGTATTACTGGATATGGACGGCACATTGCTGGATCTGTATTTCGATAACTATTTTTGGCTGCACTATCTGCCGCAACAGTACGCAGAAGCCAAGCATATTAGCCTTGATGAATCAAAAACCCAACTGTTCGCGCAATTTAGCCAGCACCGCGGCACGCTGAACTGGTATTGCCTGGATTTCTGGAGTGCCCATACCGGCCTGGACATCGTGGCACTAAAAAATCAGGTCAAACACCTGATTGGGCTGCGACCGAATGCCATTCAGTTTCTGGAAAAAGTCAGGCAATCCGGCCGCAAAGCCGTGCTGGTCACCAATGCGCACCGCGGCAGCCTGGATCTGAAGATGCAACAGATTCCGCTGCATACGCACTTCGACGGCATGTTCAGCTCCCACGACTTCGGCCTGCCCAAGGAGCACCCCAACTTCTGGTCCCGCTTGCACGAAGTGGTGCATTTCGACTATCCGCGCACCCTGTTAATAGACGATAGCCTGGCGGTTCTGCGTTCTGCCCGCAACGCCGGCATCGGGTATACATTGGGAGTACAGCAGCCGGATAGCCAGAACGGTTCCATGAACACCGAGGAATTTATCGGCTTGGACTGCTTCAGCTCGATCTTCCCGCCCGAAATATAATCTATTTCCTTTCTGCTCGCGGGAATTATGGACAAAAAACACCATCAAGTGGCTTCTGCGGCCAATGACTTATTCAATAAATAAAATGCCGCCCTATACTCTCCCTCGTACCGACATTGAGTCATCGCACAAATGTTTAACGCACTCTTAGTTACCCCTTTGAGGTGCCTTGATTCAGGCCGGTACAGCCAGCAATGGCAACACCACAGATAGCTATTTATCTTGGTTCGAGATTAAATTTGAGTTGTGTAGTCGATACTTGGGCGCCCCCTCTGGCGCCCCTTTTTTTGCCTGCTTTCCAGAGCATTGCCACCGTTTCCCGCCTTTCAAAGCATTCTCCCCTATCCGTTGCAGCACGTCTTTTCAAAACCCTTTATAATGCGGATTCCGGTCTCCAACGCTGTAATACTGATGAAGCAACCACACGATAACGATAGCAAAGTCCGTTTGGACAAATGGTTATGGGCTGCCCGCTTTTACAAGACCCGCTCCATCGCCAAAGACATGATCGATGGTGGCAAAGTTCACTATGAGGGGCACCGGGTGAAAGCCAGCAAAGAGGTCGCCGTGGGCGCGCTCATCCGGCTGCGCCAGGGTATGGATGAAAAAGAAGTGGTGGTCACCCGTCTCAGCGATCGCCGGGGCAACGCCACACTGGCCGCCACACTCTATGACGAAACCGCCGCAAGCCTGGAGAAGCGCCGCTTAATGGCAGAACAACGCAAAGCACTGGGCGCATCCACCCCCCACACTGAAAACCGCCCCAACAAAAAACAGCGCAGGCAAATGCTTCAATTCAGACAGCAGCAGAGTGATTAGCATGAGTAATAATGATATCAGTCAACGATTTATCATCAATGACAGTGGCGTCAGGGGACAGTGGACACTGCTGGACAGCAGTTTTCAGACAGTAATCGCAAAGCACGACTATCCGCTGGAAATCCAGGCCATACTGGGCGAGATGATGGCGGCTGCCACGCTATTGACCGCCACCTTAAAATTCGAAGGCGCCATGACCATTCAGGCTCGCGGCACCGGCGTTGTCAGCCTGCTCACGGTGGAGTGCACCCATGACCACAAATTGCGGGCTATTGCGCGCTGGGATGGGGATACCACCGCGATGAGTTTTCGGGCCATGCTGGGCCAATCCACCCTGTCGATCACGATTACTCCCCTGAACGGTGAGCGCTATCAAGGTGTAGTGCCTCTGGATGGAAACAACCTGTCTCAGTGCCTCGAACATTACTTCCAGCATTCGGAACAACTCAAAACCCAGATCCAGTTATTCCACGGTAATAACCGCGCGGGCGGCTTGCTGCTTCAGGTGTTGCCCGCTCACTCCGGCGAAAAGCCGGACCCGGAAGCGCTAAAGGATGAATGGGACCGGGTCACCAGCCTGGCCAGAACCCTGACCGCAGAAGAGTTGCTGAATCTGGATTGCGCTACCATTTTGTACCGGCTGTTCCATGAAGAAACGGTACAGTTGTTTGCGTCTGAGCCGGTTGTATTTCAATGCACCTGCTCCCGCGAGCGCACTGTCAATGCACTTATACAGTTAGGTAAAGAAGAATTGGACAGCATTCTTGCAGAACAGGGAAAAGTCGACGTAACCTGTCAGTTTTGCAATGAACGCTATGTGTTCGACAGCGTCGATGTCGCCTTGTTTTTTCAGGATAGTGTCGTCGTACCCAAGCCCGAAAACTCCCCCTTAAATTAGTCAGTATGTTATTTAAAAACAGATGCTTAGCTTCCATTCGGGTTGACCGGCAATGTCGTCTGAACAGGGCATTTCCCAACAATTACAAAGAGGAACAAAACGACACAAAGTGCCGCTTTCCAGCCAGGGGTGGAAAGGCTTAGCGTTTTAGCATGAAATTTGCCATAATTCGCGGCTCAAATTCGGGCTGGCGTTAAGATTGAGCAGGGCCCAGGGGACAGAAACCAACCTCTCCCGTCCAAAAGATACATTCCTGGAGAGGCTTCACTGGTCTGTCATGGGTACAGCCCAGTATTCTCCTGCTCTTGAGAAGCAACCGCCGCGGTCAAGCCGGCGGCAACGTTATCTCATAACGATAGCCATACAGCTTTCATTTCATAAGTTAGTAAAGTTCGGCCACAAGCCGATACAGTGAGGTCATAGGAAAAATGTCAAACGCCCCAGAGATTTATACTGATCCGAGCAGCACGTTTCTGATCGAACAAGCCATCAAACGTGGTGAAGGTCAACTGGCTGCCAACGGTGCCTTTGTTGCCAACACCGGTGCCCGCACCGGCCGTTCTCCGATGGATCGTTACATCGTTGAAGAACCCGGCACCAGCGAACTGATTCACTGGGGTCCTGTTAACCGTCCTTTCCCGGCCGATAAATTTGACGCACTGTGGAGCCGGGTTGCAGAGCACGTTTCTCACGACGACCAGTTCATCTCCAACCTGCACGTCGGCGCCGATGCCGATCACTATATTGCCGTTAAGGTGACCACCCAGACCGCATGGCACAACCTGTTCGGTCGTTGCCTGTTCATCATTCCCGAAAAGTGGAATCCAAAAACCAAAGAGCCCTGGGAAATTCTGCACGCTCCCACATTCGAGTGTGATCCCGAGCGCGATGGCACCAACAGTGACGGCTGTGTCATCCTTAACTTCGCTGCACGTAAAGTGCTGATCGCCGGTATGCGTTACGCTGGTGAAATGAAGAAGGCCATGTTCTCTGTACAAAACTTCCTGCTACCAGAGAAATCCGTACTGCCTATGCACTGCTCCTCTAACGTGGGCGAGGACGGCGGCGTTGCCTTATTCTTCGGCCTGTCCGGCACTGGCAAGACCACATTGTCCGCTGACCCTGACCGTTATTTGATTGGTGACGACGAACACGGCTGGGCGAAGGGTGCCGTATTCAATCTGGAAGGCGGCTGCTACGCCAAATGTATCGACCTGAGCCAGAAAAACGAGCCGGTTATTTGGGACGCCATCCGCTTCGGAGCCGTTCTGGAAAACGTCGTAATGGACGACAACCGTATCCCGGATTACGAAGATTGTTCACTGACCCAGAACACCCGTGCCGCTTATCCGCTGGAAAACATCGAAAAGCGGGTGATCGAAAACAGCGCCGGTGAACCCAAGCACGTTATCTTCCTGACCTGCGACTTGAACGGCGTTATCCCACCGGTTTCCCGCCTTAACAACCAAGCTGCTGCCTACCACTTCCTGAGTGGCTACACGGCACTGGTTGGTTCCACTGAAATGGGTTCCGATGCCGGCATCAAAACCACATTTTCGACCTGTTTCGGCGCCCCGTTCTTCCCGCGCCCTGCCGGCGAGTATGCCGAGCTGCTGATCAAACGCATTGAAGAGTTTGATTCTAAAGTGTACCTGGTGAATACCGGCTGGACCGGCGGCCCTTACGGTGAAGGCAAGCGTTTTGATATTCCCACCACCCGCGGCGTTATTACTGCCATTCTGAGCGGCGCGCTGGACAATATCGACACCCGTCATATCGATGTGCTGAATCTGGATGTGCCCGTTGACGTTCCCGGTGTTAACCCTGAGCTGCTGATCCCGCAGAATACCTGGGCCGATAAAGACGCTTATCATGAGCGTGCCAAACACCTGGCCGAGCTGTTCAACAAAAACTTCGAGAAATACAGCGAAGTTTCTGACGAGATCCGCAATGCGGGCCCCAAACTGGATTAATATCCGGCGTTGAAAAAATGAAGACCGTTGCGGGCCCGCCCGCAGCGGTTTTTTTTCGCATTTTCTTTTTATCAACAGATACCCTTTCTGTTCGGGATTTTACCCAGCCAATGACAAACGAATCCAACTCTACCAGTGTGACCCCGGTGTTCTCCTGCCCCTTCGGTGAATTCAAACTGCAAACCCGCCATTTCCATCCGAAATCACCTTTACAGGCCTGGAACGCCGCCGATGAGATGCTGCTGAAACATTGCGCCGACCAGACTGACGCACAACCCAGGGTTTTGTTGATAAACGATGCCGCAGGCGCACTGGCAACCTGCCTGCACCAATGGCAACCGCACAGCTGGAACGACAGTTATTGCAGCCGCCTGGCATTACTGCAAAACCTGCAGCGCAATGGACTGCCGTTTGATGAATCGACATGGATTGTGTCTACGGAACAGCCCCAGGGAAAGTACGATCTGGTTCTGATTAAAGTGCCTAAAACCTTGTCGTTACTGGAATACCAATTGTGCCGGTTACGACCGCACCTGCACGCCGATACACAAATTATCGGTGCCGCCATGGTCAAACACCTCAGCACTTCCATGATCCAATGTTTTGAACGCTTGATCGGCCCGACCCGAACCTCAAGGGCGGAGAAGAAGGCACGCCGGATACACGCCCGCTTCGATGCTGCGCTGAAGGGTGCGGCTCCCGAGCCGATCCAATACGGTATCGAAAACACCCCGCTTCAACTCATCAATTACGCCAGTGTATTCTCACAACAAAAGCTGGATATCGGCACCCGCATCCTGCTGGAAAACTTTCCTGCCAGTTGCAATGAAAGCCAAGGTCAGCAACACATTGTGGACTTGGGCTGCGGAAATGGCGCATTAGGCTGCTACGCTGCCTGGAAAAATCCGCAGGCACAGATCAGTATGGTGGATGAATCCTACCTGGCTCTGAAAAGCGCCCAACAATCCATTGCCGCCAGTGGCTTGAAGAATACCTTCAACCTGATCAATGCGGATGGCCTAAATCACTTACCGGCAACAGCAGACCTGATTCTGTGCAACCCCCCGTTTCATGCCGGCACCCATGTGGATGACAATATTGCCAACCGCATGTTCCGAGATGCACGCTCTCAACTGGCTCCGGGTGGTGAGTTCGTTGTGGTCGGCAACCGCCATCTGGATTACCATGACCACCTCAAACGCTATTTTGATCAGGTCACCTTGGTCGGCAGTAATAAAAAATTTGTGGTACTCAGTGCGCGTACCAAGGGGCATTAATGGTCAGTCTGCTTTTTGTGGGTTTTTTATTGGGGGTCCGCCACGCTTTAGAGGCAGATCATATTGCGACGGTCGCCTCACTGGTGAGCACCCACCCCTCCAGAAGCCAGATGATCCGTCAGGGTTTCGCCTGGGGTATTGGCCATAGCCTCACGCTGCTGCTAATCGGCTCAATCGTACTCTGGAGCGATCAGCTGATTCCGCAACAAGTCGCTTCCGGGCTGGAGATGGCTGTGGGCGCCATGATGATCGTGCTGGGAATCGACGTGTTACGCCGTGCCCGCAAATCCCGCGTCCACTTTCACACCCACAAACATCCGGATGGCATCGTCCATTTTCACGCGCACTCCCACGAGCAAACCGGCGCGGAAGAACCCGGTGCGCCGCCGTCTTTAACACTAACCGGCTCGATCCGGCCTGCCGCCGCCCATTCACAAAAACCCCATGATCACCTGCACCCGAAAAGCTGGCCGCTACGCGCCCTTTCCATGGGACTGCTGCACGGTATGGCCGGCTCCGCCGCCCTGGTGCTGCTATTTGTGGATCAGGTGGAATCCGCCGCCACCGGTGTTCTTTATATCCTGCTGTTCGGCGCCGGCTCCATTCTCGGTATGCTGGTATTTTCACTGATTATATCCATCCCGCTGAGCCTGACGTCAAAACACATGGGCCGTTTGCACCACGGACTGCAAATCGGAATCGGCGTCATCACCTCGGGGATTGGCCTGATGTTACTGACACACTCCTGAATCAACCAGTGGGGGTCATTCTGCAGAAGGACCGTTCATCGAGACCAATACCGCCTTGCAAAGTCCACTAAAGACCCCCAACCCGGCACGGCACCCTAGATAGCGCTGGAATTACGAACAGGTTTGCACTATAAGGGAAATCCATTCGGATGCAGCAGTCCATAGGAGCGAATCATGAAATGGATTTTCAGGGGACTACTGGCCCTTGCTGGCTTGGTCATCGTACTGGTTGCGGGCTTTGTCGCCATTAATTGGCAAAGCGATATACCGCTGGAGGCATTAACCGATCGATGGGCACAGCCGCCTTCAGAATTCATTAACGTAGACGGGCAACATACCCACATCCGTGACGAAGGGCCACAAAACGACCCCGTGCCTCTTGTGTTGTTGCATGGGACATCCGCCAGCCTGCATACCTGGGACGGTTGGACCGCAGCCCTGAATGATCAGCATCGGGTGATCCGTTTTGACTTGCCCGGTTTCGGTCTTACCGGACCCAGAAAAGACAACAATTACACCAAAGAAGCCTATGTACGCTTTGTTATGTCGGTGCTCGATGCCAAGGGCGTGGACCGTTTTGTTCTGGCGGGAAATTCATTAGGCGGCAATATTGCCTGGACGACTGCAGCGGACTTTCCGGAACGGGTGCAGGCACTGATACTGGTGGACTCCGCCGGATATCCCTTTCAGGCCACCTCAGTCCCACTCGCATTCCGGATTTCACAAACACCGGTACTCAACCAGATAATGAAAAATGTATTACCGCGTTCAATCGTGAAATCGAGCGTAGAAAACGTTTACGGCGATCCGGCCCGGGTGACCCCCGAACTGGTTGATCGCTATTATGATCTGGCCGCCCGCGAAGGCAATCGCGCAGCGCTGCGAGCCCGCTTCGAACAATTGCACCCCGCCGACGACATCGACCGGATTCGCACTATCCAGCAACCGACTCTGGTGTTATGGGGAGCAAAAGACCAGCTTATTCCACCCCGTAACGCTGAACTTTTTGCCCGGGATTTACCGAACAACGAGGTGGTTATTTTTGACGATCTGGGGCACGTACCCCACGAGGAAGATGCTGTGCTTACCGTGGCCGCAGTCCAAGCGTTCTTGCACAAGCACGAGTCGCAGGTTTTCCGCAATAACGAATTACATACGGTGCGCTTCTAGCGCCATCTTCACCACGCGCTTGCCAATCAATTCCGCATGCCCCAGATAGCGCTGGTCTCCACTGGTGGAAAACTCAAATGAAAAGCGCTGCAATAACACCACCGTCCCACTGCGATTACGCGGGAAACGAAAGCCGTCCCGCATCACGCTGCCGTCCAGGAATTGCACCCCCATTTGATCGCAGTGCTCCTGAGCCATCAGCAATGCATGCTCCCGCGTGCCCATCAGATGCCACCAAAGCCCTAATGCTATAACGAAGAACAACAACCACCACAATATCGACATTAGTTTTCCATATTCGGCTTATCCGAAACCGGATTATTCAATTCCGCTTCGTCATCATTAAAGTCCAGCGCTTGCAACATCGGTTGCAGCCGGTCTTGATATCGTTTCCACTGACCGCCCCGATGTTGATCCAACGGTTGCCGCACTTGCAACGCGGATACGGTTTTTACCGCTCGCGGGTTTTGATGGAACTGAAGACAATTTTCGCTCCATTCCAAACCCACAAATTCCAGCAACGACCTGGTAACTGACTCCTGGTCGGCCAATAGTTGCTCGTGCTCAACCACAAAAATCCGATCAGTTAATTGTTGCTGCCAAAACTGCATCAGTTTATTGGCCGCATTCCAGGTATCGGCTAGCTCCGTTTGCGAATAGGTAAATAATAAACCGTCACCGAATAATTGCCGGTAACAACTCCACAAAGTATCCATCGGATTACGGGTGCAATAAATAATTTTGGCTTGCGGCAGTGCCCGGCGAATCAAGCCGACGGCTTTGTAGTTTTGCAGATTTTTGTCCGTGAAAAATCCTTTCTGTTGCAGCGACTCTGTCTGCTCCAGGTAGAACGCCCCTATTTGTTGCCACTCCCCGTCCGTTAACTCACCTACCCACTCGGGAAACGCTTTGCGGATGCCTTTCTGCTTTAATAATCGCGCGGTGGCCAGCGGCAGCGCGTTCAGCTCATCTCCCGCCACAACACGATCATGGCTAGAAAGAATCTGTTCTACCAGGGTGGTACCGCTGCGGGGCAAACCACAAATAAATACCGGAGTGCATAACCCGGCCCCTGCCGATCGGTCTGTCGCTGCGGACATTCCTTGCGCCTGTGATGGTGCTTGCCAGATGGTGTTATTAAAACAGTCCGGAATCCGCCGCAGCTGGGCCATTTCGTGACCGTGATCGTATTGCGCTGTGCCGCGTTTCAGGTCTGCACCCGCGGCAATCTGATCAAACTGCTGGTCGAACTCAGCGCGAAACTCATAAGCGCGGGAAAGCGCATAATGCAGGCGGATCCTGTCGGCATCGGATAACCCGCTGCGTTCGAGCAACCCCAGCATCTCACCAATATCCTGATCCGAAGGCGAATGAAGCAAATCGGAGCGGTTCCAGTACGCCTCACCCGATTCGGGTTGAATCCGTATGCAGCGATTGAATGTTTCCAGCGCGGCCTGCAGCTCACCGGTTTCCTTCAATAAAATGCCCAAATGGTTTAACACTCCGGCGTTCGCCGGCTCCAGCTTGAGGGCTTTTTCAATCAAGGCGCGGGCTTCATCGTGCCGTTGATTAAAGCGCAATGCCGTTGATAGCGCGATGAGGGCAGGAACAAATCGCGGCTTATGGCTCAGACAGCGGGTCGCTACCCGGGCCAACGCCCCGAAATCCCCCATGCCATGACAGGCCTCAAACCAAACCAGCCAGCCATCCTCGAACCCAGGCACCTGATCGGTAATTTGCTGCATCATTACCGCCGTCACCGCCCACTGTTGCTGATGGCTTAATTGGCGGGCAAAGGCCACGGCCTCTGCGGCAGGCAGAATTTTAGCGCCAGGGCGGCCTGGCAAGGACACATGAACGGATTTACGGGCATTCTTATCGGCTTTTTTGGTTTTTTTCACGCGCTGTCACTACATGTTCAATTCGTTTATAGGGTTAACCATATCACGTATAGGCGCTCAGATGGATCTGCTCCACCACCGTATCCGGATGCCATAAGCTTCTAATTTTAATACTGTTTCCTGTAGAGCGACCGCAATAACGATGCCCGTCACCCCGCGGCCTGCCCAAATGCCGCGAAATTCGCTACAATTGCCCCGATTTTATCACCCCGTTTAAAACAACCGCCCTGGATTTACGATCCAGACTGCGAGGCACAAAATGACCCTTTCCCATACCGACACACCGGTGGTGGTGTGTGCGCTTTATAAATTCGTCACCCTGGATAACTTTGAAGCGCTGCGACGACCCTTGCTGGATGTCATGCTGGCCAATGATGTCAAAGGCACGCTGCTACTGGCAATCGAAGGCATCAACGGCACCGTTTCCGGCAGCCGCGCCGGTATCGATGCGGTGCTCAACCACTTACGCAGTGATCCGCGACTGGCACAGCTCGACAGCAAAGAATCATTCGACGACCAGCAGCCTTTCTACCGCACCAAAGTCAAACTGAAAAAAGAGATAGTGACCCTGGGTGTACCGGGTATCGACCCGCAACGGGTGGTGGGAACCTACGTGAAACCGGAACACTGGAACGACCTGATCAGCGACCCCGAGGTGCTGGTCATCGACACCCGCAACGACTACGAAGTGGAAATCGGCAGCTTTAAGGGTGCAGTTGATCCCCGCACCAAGAGCTTCCGGGAGTTTCCCCGATTTGTCAGTGACAACCTGAAACCGGAACAACACAAAAAAGTCGCCATGTTCTGTACCGGGGGTATTCGCTGCGAAAAATCCACCGCGTATCTGAAAGAGCAAGGCTTTGATCAGGTGTACCACCTGGAAGGGGGCATTCTGAAATACCTGGAAACCGTGCCACCGGAACAATCACTGTGGCAAGGTGAGTGCTTTGTTTTCGATAATCGCGTCACCGTGAATCACAATCTGGAAAAAGGCGAATACGACCAATGCCACGCCTGCCGCCGCCCCATCACCGAGCAGGAAAAAGAACACAAACATTATCAAGCCGGTGTTAGTTGCCATCGCTGCTATGAAGCACTGAGTACGGATCAAAAGCGCCGCTTCGCCCAGCGCGAAAAACAAATCCGTTTGGCCCGGCAACGGGGCGAACAGCACCTGGGCGGTGATCAGCGCTCGCTGACGCAACAACGAAGAGCCGAAAAGCGGGCGCATAAGAATGCGCAAAGGGATCAGGGTTAGCGCTCCGCAAGCAGAGGCCGTGTGTTCAACGCTGGCCTACCCTGGAAAGCGGGCTGGACCAGACGACGCCCGCCCGCTGTTAACGCAGGTGGGCCATTAGGGATTCCGGCGGAACCAGATCCCCCGTAACCGGGAACGTCACAATCGCTTCCAGCCCGCCGCCTTCCCTGTTCTGCAGCCGCACCCGTCCGTGATGCATATCCACTATGCGCTTAACAATCGCCAAACCCAGCCCGGAACCGGTGGTGGTCCTGCTCTGATCCCCCCGCGCGAACGGCTCGAACAAGTCGTGCATTTCTGTTTCTGTCAATCCGGCTCCGCGGTCTGCAACCCGAACGCATATCTCGCCGTCCTCCATACCACTGTGCACTTCCACATCGCCACCACCATGACGAATAGCGTTCCCAATCAGATTGGCAAACATGCGCTTTAAGGACAACCGTTTCAGGGAAATGCCCGGTAACGGCTGCAAGTCCGTGCGCACCGCCCGGTTTTCAGATTCGAATTGCGACACCACTTCACCAATCACTTCGTTCAAATCACCTACTTCGGTTTTCTCGTCGCTACCGTCACGCACGAACAAAATAAACTGATCCAGAATGGCGTTCATATCTTCAATATCCCGCACCATACCTTCTGTGAATTCGGACTCTCCCAATAATTCGGCCGTCAGACGCATGCGCGTCAACGGGGTGCGCAAATCATGAGAGATTCCGGCCAGCAGCAAGGCTCGCTCGCGGTCTACCCGTTGCAGATTTTCACTCATCTGCAAGAACGCCTGGTTGACCGCGTTTATTTCTCGGGTAGCGTTGGGTAACAAACGATCCTTGACCGGTTCCCCGCGGCCAATACGACGCGCGGCCGACTCCAGGTTTTTTAAAGGACGGTTTAACTGCCGCACAAAAAAACTGGCCACCAAAAACGCCAGCACCGGCGTACCGATCACCCAGGCCAGAAACGCCATCGCTTCGTAGCGCCCGAAATTTTCGAGCGGAAAGCGCACCCATAAGGTTCCCAGTTGCGGCGTGCTCACCCAAATACTGGGGTCCGGATCAAAGCCCAGGCGCACCTGCGCACCCGGGCCTAGACGCTTGCGCATGGGCGATACAAATATCTCACTGAACAAACCTTCGTATTCCGGGGGAAGTGACGCCGCATCGTAAGTAATATCAATACTGTGTTGCTGTTGCAGCCGCTGCAGAAATTCCACCTTACGTTCGCTATTAACCAAGAAACGAATGGTGTCCACTTCCAGCGCCACCAATTGCGCATTCTGTTTGATACCGGGCAGGTAAAGATAGGAAACGGCGAACCACAATATGGCAATCTGGCTGAGCAGAATCACCAGCCAAACCAGTAAGGTGGTGCGCCAAAAGGAGGATTTAGGAATAAACGTCATAAACTCGGTCTAGCTATACGGTCAGGTTACTTAGCAACGTAAGAATCAGCCTGCATTGCCGTCCGGAACAAACACATAACCGACCCCCCAAACGGTCTGGATATAACGGGAATTGGAGGGGTCGTCTTCGATCAGCCGACGCAGACGCGATACCTGAACGTCGATACTGCGTTCCATCGCACTCCACTCACGCCCGCGGGCCAGATTCATCAGCTTATCCCGGGTCAGGGGTTCTCGCGGATGCTGCACCAGCGCCTTCATAACGGCAAACTCCCCGGTTGTCAGGGCCACGGCTTCGCCATCTTTGGTTAAAGTGCGGGTGGATAAATCCAGACTGAACGGGCCGAATGTAACGATGGTTTCCTGTTGCGAAGGTGCCCCCGGCAACTCTTTCACCTGGCGACGCAGCACCGCTTTTACCCGGGCCAGCAGCTCTCTGGGGTTAAATGGTTTGGGCAGATAATCGTCAGCCCCGGCTTCCAGGCCATTAATACGATCCGCATCGTCGCCTTTCGCAGTCAGCATAATGATCGGTATCTGGTGGTCCTTTTCCCGCAGCCGGCTGCAAATCGACATGCCGTCTTCACCCGGTAGCATCAGATCCAGCACCATCAGGGAATAGATTTCCCGGGATAACGCACGATCCATCTGTTCACCGTCGGCAACGGCTTTCACCAGAAATCCCTGTTCTTCCAGATACCGCTGCAACAGGGCCCGTAGTCTTGAGTCGTCATCGACCACCAAAATTTTTTGTTGTTGTTCCTGCTCTCTGGAGGCTTCTACCATTTGCGGTGTCCTATCTTTACTCTAAGGTGGGTCGGGTAACCCGCTAAGCTAACGGGAACACGGCTCAATGTCATGTCTATATTTTGTTACAAGAATTGATACACTCACTCTCTCTCCGACACGCGGCCGATTGAATGAATGATTTGCATACCCCCCCCGCCAAGCGTTTCCGGCTGCCAATCCCCCTCATCATACTGGCAGCAGCCCTATTCATCATCCTGATGCTGTTTTTGCTGCGTCCGGAGCCTGCACTCAAACCCCAACACAGCATTCTGCCGTTGGTCCAGGGCATGCCCGCTGTCACCGAAACCCTACGCCCTTTAGTCACCCTCTATGGCCGAATCGAATCACCGCGGGTATCTGACCTATCCGCAGCGATCAATGCCTATGTTGATAAGGTGCTGATTGAAGAAGGCAACCAAGTCGAAAAAGGGCAAATTCTGGTGCAATTGGAAGACAGCGATGTGCGCCTGCTGTTTGAGCAACGTCAGGCGGAATTAAACGATATAGAAGCACAAATCCTCTCCGAAAAAGCCCGCTATCAAAATGATCTGAAATCATTAAACGTGGAAAAACAGCTGCTTGCACTGACCCAGAAATCCGCTGATCGCTACCAAAAACTGGTGCAAAGCAACCTCGGCTCGGACCTGAACCGGGATGAGGCTTTACAGCAAGCACAACGACAAACCCTAAGCCTGTATGCCCTGGAATATGCCGTTCAGGATCACCCCCAGCGATTAAAACGCTTGCAGGCCCAGCAAATGAAATCCAAAGCCCTGCGGGATCAGGCCGCACTGGATCTCTCTCGCACCCGCATTGTCGCCCCCTTTGAAGGCAGGGTAACGGCTGTCAATACCTCTCCGGGCAACCGCGTCCGACCGGGGGATGTCGTTGCCACTCTATATGACCTTTCGCGCCTGGAAGTACGCGCTCAAATTCCATCCCGCTATTTAAATCAGATCAAAGACGCGCTGACCGCCAATACTGAAATGGATGCCGTTCTGGCTTTAGGTGATGAACGAACCCCGTTACGTCTTGAACGACTTGCCGGCGCCATTGCTGCGGGCAAAGGCGGTGTCGACGGACTGTTCGCCATCCGCGAGTCGCAACAGCATCTGACCCTGGGCCGGGCCGGTGAGGTTTATTTGCATATGCCTCCCCTGCAACAGGTTATTGCCCTTCCTCCCACTGCAATTTATGGCCAGCAACGCATCTACACCATAAAAGACGGGGTTTTGCATACAGTGATGATCAAGCGTATGGGCGAAGTACGGCGGGAAGATGGCGAACGCTGGCAACTGGTACGGGCTGACATAGCCGATGACAGCCAGATCCTGATCACTCAATTGCCCAATGCGGTAGGCGGTCTCAAAGTTAAAGCGGAGACTCAATGAGCCAGCCTAAAGGCATTATCGCTACCTTCGCCAGCCACAAGGTCGCCGCCAATCTGCTGATGTTCCTGTTCATTTTGGCAGGGTTGTGGTCAATAAAAAAAATCAACACCCAGTTTTTTCCTGAGTTTGAACTGGAATACATCACCATCTCGGTGCCCTGGAGTGGAGCCAGCGCCGAAGATGTAGAACGCTCTGTAATTATTCCCATGGAGCAAGAACTCAAAACCCTGACCGAAGTAAAGAAAATGACCTCCCAGAGCAGTGCCGGAAGCGGATCGATCACGCTCGAACTGGAAGAAGGTGTGGATGTCGGCATGGTGCTGGACAAAGTCAAGCAACGGGTAGAATCCATCCGCAATCTACCGGAGCAGGCAGAACGTCCGGTGATCCAACAAGTAGAGAGCTTTCAGCCCATTGCCAATCTGATCATCACGGGATCGGAATCGCTGCCGGAACTGGCCCAACTGGCGCGCCAGTTCGAGCAGGAATTACTGGCGCGGGGTATCCGCAAAATCAACTTCGTCGGCCTGCCAGAGGAAGAAATTGCCATTCAGGTCGCCTCCGGTACATTGCACGAAACCGGTTTGTCCCTCGCCCAAATTGCCGACAGGTTGAACAACAACAGCACGGACCTGCCCGCCGGCACCGCGGCCAAAAATGACGTTTCCAAACAGATACGCAGCCTGAGCCAGCAACGCACGGTACAGGGTTTTGAACAAATGCCCCTGGCCACCGATAGCAACGGAGGTCTGTTGCGGGTCGGCGACATTGCCACCGTGGAACGCCGCCCAATGGAAGACGAACCCTATATTACCTGGCAGGGCAACCCGGCCATAGAACTGCTGATGATGCGCACCTCGGCCGAAGACACACTGACCACCGCCCGCATCTTCAACGATTGGGTTGCAGATGTGCGCCCGCGATTACCGGAAGGCATGGAGATGCATATTTACAATGCGCGCTGGAAGCAACTGGAAGAACGAATACAGCTGTTGCTTTCGAATGGCATCGGTGGCCTGGTATTGGTGATCGGCACGCTCTTTCTTTTTCTAAATGTCAGGGTCGCGTTTTGGGTTACGGTGGGTATTCCGGTGTCCTTTCTGGCGACGCTGGCTGTGCTTTATTTTATTGGCGGCACTATTAACATGATCAGCCTGTTCGCGTTGATTATGGCGCTGGGCATCATCGTTGATGATGCGATTGTGGTCGGAGAAGACACCCTAACCCACAAGGAAATGGGCGAATCCGCTGAACAGGCCTCCATTGGTGGTGCACGCAGAATGTTCGCTCCGGTACTGGCATCCTCCCTCACCACCATTGCGGCTTTCCTGCCGTTAGCCATGATTCACGGAGTGATGGGTAAGATCGCATTCGACCTGCCGGTGGTGATTATCTGCGTGATCATTGCCTCGGTTGTGGAGTGCTTCCTGATTCTGCCCGGGCACTTAAACCACAGCCTACGCAAACAAAAGGCGGAAAAACAAACCGGATTCAAAGCGGGTTTTGACCGTCAATTTGTTGCCTTCCGAGACCAGCGCCTGCGCCCGGCGGTGCATTCGGCGATCCGTAATCGCGCCAGCGTTGTATTATTCGGCTTCTCCGCCTTTGTGGTTGTATTGTGCCTGGTCCTATTTGGAACCATTAAATTCACATTCTTTCCGGCGGTGGATGGTGACGAAATACGTGCCAACGTTGAATTCCATCCCGGCACGCGCAAAAGCACCCTGAACGCCTTTCTGCTGGAGCTTGAAAACAGCCTGGATCAGACCCGCCGGCAAATCGAAAAAGAATCCGGTGAGGACATGCTGAATGCCTCCATCACCTACCACGGTCGCTCTTTTTTTGGAGAGCGGGGCCAGGAGGTATCGCGTGAATCCGGCGCGCTGATCGTTGATCTGGCGACCGGCGAACGCCCCCTGAGCAACGCAGAATTTATCCGCCGCTGGCGCGGCAATATTCATATCCCGCCGGGAGTGAATCGCTTTGCCATACTGCAGCGTGAAGTCGGCCCGCCGGGCAAACCCATTGCCATCCGCCTGAATGGCAATGATGTCGACGTATTGAAAGCCGCCAGCATCGAATTACAAGCAGCCTTGATGCGTTATCAGGGCGTGAGCAATATCGACGATGATCTGCCATGGGGCAAAGAACAACTGATCTATCGGTTAACACCGACCGGCCGTCGCCTGGGGCTGGATACCGCCACCATAGGTCAGCAATTACGCGCTGCTTTCGATGGCAACCTGGCGCAGATTTTCCACCAGGGTGATGAAGAAATAGAAGTGCGAGTAACGCTGCCGGATAGCGAACGGGACAGCACCCAGACTTTGGAACATTTCCCAGTGGCACTGCCAAATGGCGCGTCGGTCCCGTTGAGTGAAGTAGTGACATTCGAATCACGACAGGGTATCGACAAACTGAACCACACCAATGGCATCCTCAATGTCACCGTATCCGCCGATCTTGACGATAAGACGGCCAATGCCAATGAAATCTTCAGCGACCTCAATCAAAACCTGCTGCCGGATCTGCAACGGCGCTACGGTGTAACCCTGGGACTGGAAGGCAAAGCACAAGATCAACAAGAAACCCTGAACGACATGAAGCTGGGCATGATGATCGGATTGTCACTGATTTTTATTGTGCTGGCTTGGGTCTTTTCTTCTTATCTCTGGCCGCTTGCGGTGATGACGGCCATTCCCCTCGGGCTGACCGGTTCGGTCCTCGGCCACCTGATAATGGGAAAAGATTTATCCATGTTTTCGGTGATGGGCTTGTTTGGCCTGTCGGGCATCGTGGTCAACGACTCTATCGTTTTAATTACCTTTTTCAGTCAGTTACGCGAGCGGGGCATGGATGTACACGAGGCAATTGTAGAAGCGATATGCGCGCGCTTTCGCGCGGTGGTACTCACCTCCCTGACGACCGTTGCCGGGCTGTTACCCATTTTGTTCGAGACCTCGATCCAGGCGCAATTTCTGATACCTATGGCCATTTCCATTGTCTTTGGTTTGATCTACGGCACCTTTTTGATTCTGTTTTTTGTACCGGCACTGATCACCTATTTAGAATCCGCTAAGCGGCGGATTGCAGATTTTGGTGCCCATCAGGGCGACCGCCTTTCTGATCATAAAATCACCAAACCGTAAAATAATGGCGCATTTCCCAGGGCTTTTGGCCTATTGGCTACTAAAACGGCTAACACATTTAACGTTGGATTTTCGTAACGTTTTTGTACTAAATTACCATGGCTAATTGCTGCGGATTTTGAAACAATTGTCGTTCTAATTCATTTACCAACACCCTCTTTTTATTTGATTACCTGAAACTCCTTAGAGCGTGGAATCAAGGATACGATGCCTTCTTCAGATCAATCGTCATTTATCAAAGGCTATTCTGTGCGCAATGAACGCGCCAACCGAGATAAAGACGCTCTGCTAATCAGCATGCAGAGTCGCATTCTGTCGAGCCTGTCTGATCTGCTCACCCGGTTGTTCAATAAAATGGACGACGCCTTTTTTGATATGGCGCAGCACGCCACCAACAACAACGAACAAAGCCAATACTTCGACGCCATGCGCGAATTGCGACTGCATGCCCGTGATGTCGACAACCACCTGCGTAAAGAATTGGCCTATCAATTTGCCCTCCTGCATAAACGTCAAAAAGACTCCCAGCTGAATAAACGGGTTGATCTCGATTTAACCCTGGTAGACAAAGAGCGGGTAGAAGTCGATGTTGCCCTGGCCAATATTCGCAACAAAATTAAAACCCAGTATCCCGATCTGCTGTTGCATATCAGCCAACGCCTCAACCGCTATCTTGAGGTGGACTGGCTCGACGAATCCAATATCCCGCTAGGCACCCAAACCCTGGTTAATGCTTTCAGCAACGCGATCGACAAATTTGATATGCCGCTGAAAATCCGGCTTATGGTATTCAAATATTTCGAGCGTTTTTTGGTGGATCATCTGCGCACCATCTTAGTGGACACCAATAAAATGTTGGCGGATGTGGGTGCAGACCCACAAGTTAAAACTCCCCGCGCAAGACCGCACCATCGATCACATGCCAACGCATCCTCATCTGCAAGCGGACAGGATTCCCTTATTAAGTCTTCCGATGACCGAATTAACAAGCAGGGCAACCTGACAGAAGCCAGCTCCGGAACACACACGTTTGAACAAGTCAGTGCGCTACTAAGCCAGCGTTTTTCCAAAAGCCTGAACCATCGCTTATTTAAAGTGAAAGCTAACCAGCTCGGGCCTGAACTGAAGATGCCGGACCTGATGACCGTGCTGGCAAAATTACAGGAAGCTCAGGCCAGCTCGCTTCAAGATGAAGACACCGCCCACATCGGTGACGACTATCAGGACATGATCCTGCTACTGGAACACCAGCTAGCCATTAAAGTCCGGGAACGGGGTGTGCGCAAACTCAGCCAGGCTGACGACAACGTCATCAGCCTGGTCAGCATGATTTTCGAATTCGTATTGGACGACCACAATATACCGCCGGAAATTTCCCTGCTGCTGGGCCGGTTACAGATTCCGATTATAAAAATCGCATTGGCCGACCGCGGTTTTCTGAACGAGAACAATCACCCAGCCCGGCGCTTGCTTAAAAAGTTGTCCCAGGCAGCGATCGGCTGGGAGAAGGAATCGGTACTGCAACGTGATCTGCTGATGGAAGAAATCCGCAATGTCGTCAGCCGTGTATTGAATGAATACGAAGTCGGCAATATGGAGCTGTTTACATCCCTGGAAAAAAGCTTTTCGAAGTTCATGGAAGATGAAGAGCGCCGGGCAAGGGATGCTGAAAACCAGATCGTTCAAATTGCTCAGAACCAGTCCAGACAGGAAATGATTCGCAGTATGGTTAATCAACTGATAGTTGACCGACTGCAAGGCAAAATTCTGCACGCTGATGTTATTGAAATTATTGATGGCCCCTGGCGCGAAGCCATGCAGAACACGTTACTGCGATACGGAAGGGATTCGGAGCAGTGGAAAAGCACGCTAAGCACACTCGACGAGTTAATCTGGAGCATTCAACCTCAACACGCAACGGCCGAGCGTCCGCGCTGGATTAAACTGGTGCCTGAATTGTTGAAGCAAACGTGCACCGTACTGGAAAGCGTAAGCCACCCCAAAGCCGAAATAGATCAGTTTCTGGCGACGTTATGGGACATTCATAGCCAGCTTATGCAGTCCTCTGCCGCTACCCCCCTATCCAACAGCCGCACCATAGACAATACCGCCAGCGAACCCGGCAACGGTTTATCGGGTCAATCGGCGAACCCGCTGCGACACAAGATCAAATCCGCACAACGTAAAGCACTGCTGAATCCGGAATCCGACGAGATCACCGAAATACGACACGCCCTGCTGAACCTGCCACCCGGGCAGTGGGTTGAAGTCTATACCCTGGATGGAAAAATCCGCCGCTGTAAGCTGGCCTATCACGATCCGGGGTCAGACCGCTTTATTTTCGTATCGCGCCGCGGCAACAAAGTGTTGGAAACCAACATAGACAGCCTGATACAAATGGCGGAATCCGAAGATTTGCTGCTGCTTGAAGAGGTCTCCATGTGGGACCGGGCTATCAACCAGGTGGTCGGCCACCTCAACGCCGAAGAACCCGTTTCTGAGAACGACCCTGCTTAAAATGGCCTGATTCGTCCCCGAAGGTTAACAGTCCCGAAGACTGGGTTTATAATCCCGCCTCTTATCCAGTCCGTATCCACGAGAAAGATTATAAAATGATCAATATCGCTGACATTATTGCCAAAGAACTTGGCGTCAAACCCTCTCAAGTGCAAGCTGCTGTTACCTTGCTTGACGAAGGTGCAACGGTTCCATTCATCGCCCGCTATCGCAAAGAAGTCACAGACGGGCTGGACGACACCCAATTACGGAATCTGGAAGAACGATTACGTTACTTGAGGGAGTTGGAGGAACGCCGCGAGACCATCCTAAAAAGTATCGCAGAGCAAGAAAAACTCACCCCTGAGCTGGAAAAGTCGATCAAGGAAGCCGACACCAAAACCCGCCTGGAAGACCTTTACCTGCCCTATAAACCCAAGCGTCGCACGAAAGGCCAGATCGCTCGGGAAGCCGGGCTTGATCCACTGGCTCAAGGCTTATTGCAAGATCCTGCGCTGGACCCGGAGCAACTCGCCGCGTCGTTTGTGGATGCCGAAAAAGGCATCGCTGACGTAAAAGCCGCATTGGATGGCGCCAAATACATCCTCATGGAGCAATTCAGCGAAAACGCCGAGCTGCTGGGCAGGCTGCGTCAATTTTTGTTTGAAAATGCCGTGTTGAGCGCCAAGCTCGTGGAAGGCAAAGAAAATGAAGGGGCCAAATTCAGCGATTACTTCGATCACAAAGAAGCATTAAAGAGCGCACCATCGCACCGGGCCCTGGCGATTTTCCGGGGCCGCAACGAAGGCATTTTGCAAGCCAGTATCGCCATCGTGCAGGAAGATACCAACGCCAGCCACCCCTGCGAAGATACGATTGCCCGCCATTTTGAATTACGCGACCAGGGCCGGGCGGCGGACAAATGGCTGCAGGAAGTCGTACGCTGGACCTGGCGTATCAAATTATTGCCCCACCTGGAGACCGAATTACTGGGTGAATTACGGGAGCGCGCCGAGGCCGAGGCCATCCGCGTATTCGCGCACAACCTGAAAGATCTGTTGATGGCAGCCCCAGCGGGCCCCCGCGCTACAATGGGGCTCGATCCCGGCCTGCGTACAGGAGTCAAAGTTGCGGTGGTTGATGCCACCGGTCAACTGCTGGATCACGGCACGATCTTCCCTCATGCGCCGCGCAACCAATGGGACCAATCGATCCAGATCGTTGCCGAACTGGTCAAAAAACACAATGTGGAATTGATCAGCATCGGCAACGGCACGGCTTCCCGCGAAACCGACAAGCTGGCCGCCGAAGTACTGAAAAAGCACCCCGAACTGAACGCACAGAAAGTCATGGTAAGTGAAGCGGGTGCCTCCGTTTACTCGGCATCGGAATTTGCCGCCCGCGAGTTCCCCAAACTGGACGTGACCTATCGCGGTGCCGTATCCATTGCACGCCGCCTGCAAGACCCGCTGGCTGAACTGGTAAAAATCGAACCCAAAGCCATCGGCGTCGGCCAGTATCAACACGACGTCAGTCAGGCCAAAATGGCGCTCAGTCTGGGGGCAGTAGTGGAAGACTGCGTAAACGCAGTGGGCGTGGATGTGAACACCGCGTCGGAGCCATTGCTGGCACGCATTTCCGGCCTCAACAAAACCATTGCCGGTAATATTGTCAGCTTCCGCAATCAGAATGGTGCCTTCGGCAGCCGGGATGACCTGAAGCAAGTGCCCCGCCTGGGTGACAAAACGTTCGAACAAGCCGCGGGCTTCCTGCGCATAATGAATGGCAAAAACCCGCTGGATCGATCCGCTGTTCACCCTGAAGCCTATCCACTGGTGGAGAAGATTGCCACTAAGCACAGTCGCAACATCACTCAGGTGATCGGCGATAGCGGGTTTCTGAAAGGCCTGTCCGCCAATGAATTTGTGGATGATCATTTCGGTTTGCCCACCGTGACCGACATCATCAGTGAGCTGGAAAAGCCCGGACGCGACCCGCGCCCTGAATTCAAAACCGCCGAATTCAAAGACGGCGTCGAAACCATGAATGACCTCAACCCCGGCATGATCCTGGAAGGGGTGGTAACCAACGTCACCAACTTTGGTGCCTTCGTCGATATCGGCGTGCATCAAGACGGACTGGTACACATTTCGGTGCTGTCAAAAAACTTTATTGCCGACCCGCGGGAAGTGGTCAAAGCCGGTGATATCGTTTCCGTTAAAGTGGTCGAGATTGATCTGCCCCGCAAACGCATCGCGCTCAGCATGCGCCTGGATGAAGCAGCCGGTGAGAAAATCGATGGCCAGAGACCTCCCAAGTCCAGAAAGGCCGGGCACAAAGGTAAAAAAGGTGGCGTGGTGGCGGCTAAAACCAAGAGCAAAGAAAAAGCGTTACCGGATGGAAAAACCGGAACCTTTGCCGACCTGTTCGCCAGTGCGAAGAAGCTGCGCAACTAACCACAACGCTTGCCCAACTGAAATGCCGGCCTGGTGATAAACGCCAAAACCACACGCGTTTATCACCGAACCGGCCGACTCCTCAGGCACTTTTCGCCATTTGCATTCGATGGTATATGCATCATAATGGCGAAAACCGCACAGGAATAATGCGTGAAAAACACTTTGATGCAGCGGCTTGAATCCATTCAGGCAGCCCAATTGCACAACAGCCTGAACCAAATGCAACGCGGCCTGGAAAAAGAAAGCCTCCGCGTTACTCCAACCGGAGAACTTGCGCAAACGATACACCCGACCGCTCTCGGCTCTGCGTTAACCCACCAATCCATTACCACCGACTATTCAGAAGCCCTGGTGGAATTCATCACGCCGGTATTTCAGGACAGCCGTCAGCCGCTGGATTTTCTGCACCAGTTACATCAATTCGCCTATCAGAATATTAATGACGAAATGCTGTGGGTGAACAGCATGCCCTGCCGGTTGGGCGATGAACTCAACATACCCATAGCACACTACGGCAACTCGAATGTGGGCCGGATGAAACACGTCTACCGGCATGGCTTGTGGCACCGGTATGGTCGCGCCATGCAGACCATTTCAGGTATTCATTACAACCTTTCATTTCCGGACACGTTCTGGAAACACTACCACCAATTGCAAAATAGCCCGCTGCCATTACAGGATTTTATTTCTGAACAGTACTTTGCGCTGATCCGCAATTTCCTCCGTAACGTGGGGTTGGTGGTGTACTTATACGGCGCCTCTCCCGCGGTGTGTAATTCGTTTTTACGGGGTCGTGACCATCAGCTGAAAACCTTCAGGCAACACACCAGTTACATGCCCTATGGCACATCGCTGCGCATGAGTGACCTGGGTTACCACAACGATGCACAATCCGGGCTGACTATTTCCTACGATTCACTGGAACAATATGTCTCTACGTTGCAGCACGCCATTCGCACACCCTACGCGCCCTATGAAAAAATCGGCATTTTGAAAAACGGGGAGTACCAGCAACTCACCACCAACATTCTGCAAATTGAAAACGAATTCTACAGCAGCATCCGGCCAAAGCGAGTCACTCAAAGCGGTGAACGTCCGACCTGCGCATTATCCAGTCGCGGAGTGGAATACATTGAGCTGCGTTGCGTTGATCTGGACCCGTTCAACCCATTGGGCATCAACCAATCGCAAATCATGTTTCTGGATGTCTTCGCTGCTTATTGCCTGTTGAACGACAGCCCGTCTCTGGATGCTGAAGAACAACAATGCAATATTGAAAACCTGCAATCCATTGTTTCCCAGGGACGCGATCCGGATCTGCAACTTTCCTCTAACTGCACCCGTGCACCTTTCCGGCAATGGGCACAAGAACACTTGGACAATATGCTGCAGGTAGCGCAGCTGTTTGACCAAGCCCACCAGCATAATCAGCACAGCCAGATCGTGAAGGAGCAAATGCAAAAACTGCAGGACCCTTCACGGACACCATCAGCCAGGGTAATGCGCGCCATTATAAATCAGGACCGTTCTTTCTATGACTTTGCCATGGAGTGTGCCTCAAACACGGCAAGGCATTTTAATGAACAACCCCTTTGTGCAACCAGGGCCGCGAGCCTGAAAGAAGAAGCACAACGATCATTGCTGGCACAGCGGCAACTGGAAGCCAATGACAGCGTTTCGTTCGAACAATACCTCAACCAGTTCTTCTCACAGGAAGCCTGCGACTAAATCGATTCGGAAATTTTTTTCAATGACTTAAGGTGACTTCCTAGAATTCACTGCTAGCCTTTGAGTTAGGTGCTTGCTGTACACCGGAATGTGGAAAAGGGGTATAAAAACCCTGAGTGTGGAATCAAAGCTTAATAAGAGGCACGGCTCCCATGAGCATCAGCGAAATCGATCAACAGAACTGGAATATTGATACCCTGAACAAAGCCTATCGCCAGGGCTATATGTTCGGTTTAAGCGGTGAACCGCAGCGTTCCTGCCCCTACCAATCGGAAGTAATAGCGGCGGCCTGGGAAGCGGGCTGGTCCGATGGTTGCAGTCAGGCCAACAGTATCGGTTTAAAGTACCCCGCTACCGCGTAAAAGCTGCCAAACGGCAGAACTTTATCAGCAATACAGGATCGAAGGTCACTGCGATTGCCGGATTATGGTTATAATCGGCAGCTTTCATTCAACTGATAAGAATAATCAGCATGACCTTACCTTCCAATCGGCCAGTCAATGCCATCGGCGTTGTCGGTGCCATAGTCTCCATGTCTTTCGCTTACTTTTACCTGCAATCCCATCTGGGTTTAGAAGCCTGCCCTCTTTGCCTGATTGATCGCGGCCTGGTAATCGCCATCGGTGTGTCGTTCTTATTGGCATGGGTTCACAATCCCAAACAATGGGGTCAACGGATCTATAGCGGCGTGGCATTGCTATTCAGTGTGTTTGGCATTGCTGTCTGCTGGCGTCACTTATGGTTACAAAACCTGCCGAAAGATCAGGTTCCGGAATGCAGCCCCGGATTGGATTATATGCTGGAAACCTTTCCCATCGGAGAAACACTTCGCATTATATTTAATAGCGCCGGAGAGTGTGCAGATATCCAATGGAGCTTGATGGGCTTGTCGATTCCGGCTCAAACCCTGTTGGTTTTCATCGGGTTCAGCCTACTTTCCTTGCTTCAAATGCTACGAAAACAGCCTTAAACCAAGCTATTTTGCGGTTTTTTCATCCTCAAAGATAGAACATGTTTTCATAAGAAATTTGTTTTCCATATCCTCTATGCTGCTTTTTCGGCCATTTTAGCCCGGAAGCCAAGAACTAAAAAATTGTCAATGCAATATAGCCATTTTTGTACGCTCACATTGTCTTGCCCCACCCCCCCATTTTGAATATTCTCGATAGACCGGGTTAGGAAATACAGCGCAACAAATCCGTTTCTCAACCGCCTGTTGCTCTTTCCCCGGAATACAATTTGATGCAAGCGCCTACGGGCAAACTTTAAAAAATGAAAGAAGCGGTCAATATCGCTTCGTTGTGCAAAAAGGTAACAGTGCATTTTCGCACTACCGACAAACAACCTATTCCATGCAAATGGGGAGGAACACCAAAATGCTGACCGAAGTACCAACTACCCAGTCCACACCCGCTGAGAACAAAATTGAAGAGTGGGGTACGGTGGATAAAGTTATTTCACGCTGGCTTCAGGAACGACAAGAATTAATTTTACTGTATTGCAAAGTCGATGGGTTAAAGCAATTCGCTACCAAAGATACCCCCATCAGCATACGCGTGCAGGCTCTGTGTGATGTTTTAATCGACTATGTATCTGCAGGGCATTTCGAGGTATACCAACACCTGATGCGCGAAGCAGAGCAATTCCAGGAAGACTATCAGAAAACCATCGACAGAATCCTGCCGCTAATCCAGCGCTCCACCGAGATTGCGCTCGACTTTAACGACCGCTACTCCACGGCAAACGATTGCGAAAGCAATCTCAGCCAATTAGCTAAAGACCTGAATCATTTGGGCATCAACATCGTAGAGCGCTTCGATCTGGAAGATCAGTTGATCGAATCCTTACACACCAGTCACAGCGAACTGGTTGCGTAACCACCTTACTGCTGATCAAACCAAACCACGTATTATGAAAAGAGCGCGTAGCGCTCTTTTTACGTTTTAAAACCGCCTGCTACACTGTTGATAAGCCTTTCATAGTTAACTGTAAATTCCTCAGTCAGGATCCAGTTTCATCCCATGCGCCTATTCGTAACGCTTGCATTGTCATTATTGCTTTCCGCCTGCACATCACCTGAGCGGGAATGGCAAACTACCAGCAACGGTGCCTACACCTCTTCGCTGAGCCCTGACGGCCAATACGCCTTAATAGGTTCAATGGAGCACGGTGGCAGTTTATGGCGGCTGCAGGATGGTGAGCGCCTGTACAACTGGAACCATGTCGGCGGAGAATATTCCACACTGGTTGCGTCGGCATTCTCCACCGACAGTAAATTCGCGCTCACTGCAGAAAAAAAACGTTTTGTGCTTTGGGAGGTCGCCAGTGGCAAAGCGCGGGGCTTCTGGCCTGCCAATGGCGGCATACTGGCAATGGCCCTGTCCGATAAAGGCCAATACGCCATCATCGGACAAGAAAACTACACCGCTCTATATATCGACACCACAACCGGCTCCGTCATTAGCACCTTGACGCATTCCGGCGACATCAACGCAGTCGCTATCAGCGCTGATGGGAAAACCGGCGTCACCGGATCGGAAGATGGCATCATGAAAGTCTGGGATCTGTCGCAGGCTAAGGTCACATTCGCCTACCAATTGGGTGACGATGTCAGCGCCGTAGCGATAAGCAACGACGGCAGTCTGGTATTCGCCAGCCTGTATTACGGCAAAGGGAAAATCTGGCTGACCCAAAGCGGCAAAGAAGTATCGGAAATCGGGCACCACCGCACCACCATCACTCGGGCTGCGTTCTCAACGGATAACACAACCCTGCTTACCGGTTTCACCGCCAGAAGACTCATGCTCTGGGATGTTGACAGCGGTAACGACTTGCAAAGCTGGCGTGCCGACGCGCCGCTGTTCTGGAGACCCTCCGGACTGGTCGTCACCGATGTGGCTTATGGTCATCAGAGCAGGACTTTTCTGAACGTGTTTTCCAATGGCCTGGTCAATCAGTGGAAAGCCCAATAGCGCATTATTGACTGAGTATCTGCCCCAGCGTCACCACACCGACGAACCCCACGGTGTAGGCCACCAACAAATATCCGGAAAATTTCAGATAGCTGCCAAACGTGAGCGCCTCAACTTTACTCATGGCCACCACACCGGCGGCAGATCCGATCACTAATAGCGAACCACCCACACCCACGCTGTATGTCAGCGTCAGCCATTCGGACAACGACATATCGATACCGGATTTGAGCAAAGCGGCGGTCAAGGGCACGTTATCAAACAAAGCAGAAACCAGGCCCACCACATAATTTGCTGCTAGTGTCGGCAGGTAATTATACAGTTTCGGGAAATAAGCCAGCACACCCAACTCCTTGAGCATGCCCACCAGCAACAACACGCCCAGAAAAAACAGCAAGGTATCAAATTCAATCCGCCGCACATAATCCAGTATGGGTTCGTCCTTATTCATGAACTGGACTACCATAAACATCAGTGACAAACCGAATAGAAAGGACAGAACCGGGGGTATGGAGAAGGCAATATTGGCCACTATCGTGCCCAATATGGTGAAGAAAAACATATAGGCAATCACTTTGTCGCCCCGAGTAATATTGAATTCCTGCTTCTGCAAAACCAGATCGTCCGTTAAAGGCCGCGACAACATCCAAGCCAATAACAAAACAGCGATCAAGGCCGGCAGGACCAGAAGCGCCAGATCCAGAATAGCGACTTTGCCTGCCAGGAAAATCATCAACGTGGTGACGTCACCGGTAATCAGAGCAGCCCCCCCGGCGTTTACCGAAAAGATAACCAAGACGATATAGCGCAGCAATTTTTCCGTAGGTAACTTCAGGCTCACCAACACCGTGATACAGACCAAGGTCGAAGTTATATTGTCTGCCATTGAGGAGAATATAAAAGCAAAAAGCCCGGTAAGCATCATCAGTTTACGCTCGCTAAGACGCTCCGGTAACAAGCGATTCACTAAACCATCAATAATCCCTTTACTGGAGAGATAAGCAACAAAAGTCATTGCCGCCATCAGAAATAACCAGAGTGTCGCAATATCCAGCAGGTTTTCATTGAGGGCATGGCTCACTTCTTCGTAGCTTGCGTGGTGAGGCGGGGCCATGAAATAAAGCATCCAAACCGTGGAGCCAAAAAACAGGGTGGTTTTTGCTTTGTCGATATGAACAATATCTTCTATGACAATGGAGATAAACCCCAAGGTCACCAACACCAATAATACTGCGGTCATGGGCGGTTCCTGGTCGGGATAAGATGGCACATTTGTGAATCGCGGGATGGCATGAATTTTAGACTAAGCAGCAAGCCGAATCGAGCACAACCTGCGGCTAACCGGCCTGGATTTAAGGCATTTTTGAAACAACCGACAACTATTCGGCAGTATACGCTACCATTAATTGACGAACTTCCAGGGGGTTAGCTTGTGATTAAACAATCGTTTTTAACACAGATTTTGGCGCTTCTAACAACGCTAGTATTGAATGGCTGTGCCCATCATCCGAGTGGAGTCCCCACTGAATTGAATGGGCAGTCCCTGATTGTAATGGGCTATCGTGCGGACAAAGGTGTGCCCTATGAAGGAGGCATGCTCTACACCGGACACCGCATCGATACCCTGGATGATCAGTTAATCGAACCCGCGCCGATGGCAAAAGGCGATTTCAAGTTGGTTAAACCAGGAGAACATGTGCTGGAAGGTTATTGTTACTGGCAGCTACGAGGTGTATTTCACGATGTTGACGATCTGCAAGAGCGCGGCAAGTTGCATTTAACCACGCTCCCTAATCACACCTATACGATCCAGTCAGACATCGACGAATACAAAGTAAAATGTACATTATCCGCGTTTGTCTCGCCTCCCGGCCTGGAGCCGGGACACGCATTGCAAGAATCACCCCCATCTGATCAGTATCAAGAGTAATGCCAGCGTCATTCCAAGTGCCTAGCTGGCTCAATTTGGCGCAGAGGACAACATGTCAAACACATACTGGGGTAAATTGCGATTAATCTCATCCCGCGCGCGCTGTTTTAACAGATTCTGCTCGGTCGACGATACCTTGATCGGCCAGCGCTGTTTGTCCAGCACATTACTTCCGTCAAAGAAGATCAGCTCATAGGAACCCCGCAGCCAATACCAATTTTGCCGCGCTTCTACCGGAGCCGTATCCAGGGTGCCTTGCAACACAAGATTAGACTGCTGCGCAGTAGTAATGCCTAGATCAGAAATGGCTTTTTGTAATTCGGCTTTTACGGAAGGGTCATCCGCTTTTACGGCGATCTTCAACGTCGATAAACCGTCGCGGATCAACTTTTCAATCGCCGGTAAATCATAACGCCCGTCAACGCCTTGCCCGCTTGCCACCACCATTAGATTCTTATTGAGCTGATCCCGCTCCAGTTGCAGCCCATGCGCTTTTTTTAACGCCTTTAATGCAACCAACGGATTGCCCGCCTTGCTGGTTGCGTAATTGACCAGTTCGTTGATTTCCCGATCAGAGGTCGTGATGGATTTGCGAAAGCGATTCGCTGCAGGCTGTTTGGCCAGGATCGCCAGCGCATAAATCCTGGCATCCTCCTCCGACTCCCAGTATTCAACAACCTGAGCGCCGGACATCACCTGCTTGGCCTCGGTACTCACACTGCGTGTCACCTTTTGTTCATTACTCGAGACTTGCTGCCCCCCTGTTGAACTTAGCTGCGCAGAGCTGAAATCCAAACTCGACTCGGCTACCGCCACTTCGAATATTTTGGATAAGTTACTCACAGCTCTGTCCGCCGCCAGTGGGCGATTATCCGCCGAGCCGATCGCAGCCAGATGCGTATGGGCCGGATATTCGGCGTCCGGCTTGTCAATCCATTCGGGTTGTTTCGGCGCGCTACTGCAGGCTGCCAACACACTCGACAGTACGAGCGCAACTGCCGCATTAAGGTGTATTCGAAGAGCCATTGAATTCTCCTTGTTCAGAGGGTGGTACCGAGGTCGGTGTCATAACTGGATAGGTAAAATAATCATCGTTAAGGCTGTTTGCCATGACTGCGGCCAGTTGCTTCGCAGCCAGGGTATCGGCGGCAGGCAGGGTCACCCCCAACTCCGGCAATTGTACCCGGGTGGCTGCAGATACCCGGATGCGGGCCACCTGAATGGACGCCGGCAACATATTCCAGCTGCGCAAATCAGCTTGCTCTGACGCAACCGATAGCACGTTCATCAAAATACCGGCCGCATCGCCTTTATCTTGTGCTTCCTGCACCATATTGTATTTGGCGACAGCCCTTAAGGTGGCCGCTGCCAGCATTTTAGCGCTATCGTTTTTGAGGTCTTCCCGGGCCCGGTCTTCCAGATTTTCTATGATGTCTGTTCGCTGCGTCTGGCCATTTGCAGCCAATGATATAAACCGGGCGCGATAATTAGATGGATTGTAACGGGGCATTACTACACTCACCATCGAGCGGGCACGATCACTGTAGACTGAAATACGGCTATCGGTTTTGGTGCTGACCACACCGTCCAGATAAAACAAAAGCCATTCCACTTCCCCCTTCGCCAACGGCGTTGCCGAGGCACCAAAACGGGCGCTGTATTCGCGGTAATCCTCATCACGCCCCTGACGCTTACCTAAATTCAGCAATGTCGTTTTCAACGCACCAGGGATCGGATCCTTGCGTTCATTGAGAATGTTATAGGCCCTGCGATAACTAATATACGCATCGTCGTATTCGCCGTTCATTTCATAGATCGCGCCGGCTACGTACTGCGCGCCGGCTAATTGACCCTGGTCTGTTTTACCGTCATCCAGACGCTGCATGGTGACATTCGCCTGCAGCATTTCCACCCGGGCTCCGTCTGCGTCCCCACTGAACAAATAATTCAACGACAGCAGCAGGTGCACCAAAACCTGATCGCTGGCAGAACCGGAGTACGCCCGCAATGCTTCATTCACGCTGACGGCTGCTAGATTCTCGGACACACTCGCTGCCTGTAACGACGTCATAATGGATTTAGCTTGCTCCAGATCCTGGCGACTGGCACCGAATTCACCGAGATAGAATTTCAGCATACCGCGATTCAACAGGTACTGCGCCCGGTCACGGTTGGAAGGGGATATTTGTTGCAGGTGATCCAGGGTTGCCTGCGGCCCGGCTCTGGTCAGATTGGTTGCGAGCTGGTTCACCTGCCACGAGGCGCACCCGGATTGAAAAATCAGGGCACCCAACAGGAGCAGTACCCTGATCACTATTTTTGGCGTCATAGAGTGACGGAAACTTAGTAACGAAGTTTGGAGTTTTTAACCAATTTTTTAATTTTCTTCTGACCCAGCCAGACTTTCCGGTTATCCGCCATACTGATCATAGTAAGATCGACCTGGTAATAGCGCACCTGCTGCTTGCCTTCCATATCGATAATTGTATTGATCTGGCCTTGCAACATAAAATCGGCACCCAACTCCTGCCCGGCCGCGTTACGGGTAGATTCCCGCGCATTCAAATCCTGATCAATGCGTTCATCTCGGATCTCACCACGCTCATCCCGAGAGGCCACAAAATCCACCTTGCCGGAATTCACTAACGCCCTTTCCATATCAGCGACAAAGGTTTTCACGTTAATATGTTCGTGGCTGAGATTGCGGACAGTGCCGACGATAACGGCCGGTCGCTTCCCTGTGCGACCGCTAAAATCTGAAATCCAAGGACGAGACAACGCATCCTGAATCATCTCTTCCGCCACCAGGCGGGAGTCGGTGTCGTTCCAGGCACCACTCAGATCAATAGTGGAATCCGATGAAACCCGCTCGACGGAGGTGCTACAAGCCCCCAAAAGCAATACAAACGCGCTTAGAATCCAATACTTCATTCTTCAGTATCCTTTATAAAGCGATCGAAATTCGCGGATGCGTTTTCTGAATAATAGGCTTTAAAGCTATCCGATAACTTCCCTGCGGTGCTGATCGCGTCATCCAATGCCTTCATATCCATTTCCGCGAATGAATAGACATTCCCGGTATTTTTATCTTTCCAACGACCCTTGATCTTGGCGCCGTTGAGTACCGTTTGAGTCGCACTATTAATACTGTTCTCGATGCTGTTAGAGGACGTATCCCCGGTGGCTGCGGTGTAATCCGACATGGTGGAATCGACGTAGGTGGAAACCACTTTAGCGACTTCGGCACGGGCGCGATTATCTGCGGTAGCCGTTTGCAGCGATTCGTCATTCATAGACGGCGCAGAAGCAACACCATAAATGAAACGCCCGTCTACACTATCAACCGACTGGGTGCCTTCATTCACCCAATCCGGAGCGCCCTTCACGCCCATATTACTTTCTATGGTCGGAGAGTTGCTGCTACAGGCACTCAGGCCCATTACAATCAATACCAGGGTAAAGCGATAAACGGGACGAAACATAGTGCTTTGCTCCTTATTCTATGTCGTTATTCTTGAATCCGTTTTTTGCCGAATCGACAGCTTACTGTAAAACAGAGGTATCTGCGAGTTGTTACATTAGACACCACCATGCTGTCATTTTAGCCAAAAAAATACCGACTTAAAGTCGGTATTTTTTAACATTCAGGCCAGACGACAAAGCGGCTTAGTCGACTTTTTCCACGCCCAATAGTTCAACATCAAACAACAATACCTGGTTGGGGCCGATTTTCGGACCCGCTCCACGATCGCCGTAAGCCAGGTCAGAAGGCACGAACAGCTTGCGTTTTTCGCCAACTTTCATCATCTGCAGCGCTTCTGTCCAACCTTTGATAACGCCGTCTACTGCAAATTCAATGGGCTCGCCACGCTCAACGGAACTGTCAAAAACGGTCCCGTCCGGCAATGTACCATGGTAGTGCACTTTCACTTTGTCGTTGGAGTCCGGTGTTTCGCCGTCACCTTCGGTGATGATTTCGTATTGCAACCCACTCTCAGTCACTTCTACACCGTCGCGCTCTTTGTTCTTAGCGAGAAATTCCTCGCCCTCTTTCTTGTTCTTATCCATGGCTTCGGACTGCGCTTTCTGCTGCTCCTCCATTTTGCGGGTTTGCAGCGCATTCATGGTAGCAACCATCTCTTCCGGGGTCATTTTGGGTTCTGCGCCCTTAAAGCCGTCCTCAAACCCTTTGTAAAACGTTTTCAGATCCAGTTCCTGAAGATCTTTACCCATCCCTTCACCGAAACGGACGCCAATGGAATAACTGACTTTCTGATCTTCTGTTTGTAAGCTGACTTCCGTATCGGCCTTGGCCGCTTCCGCATCGACTTCATTCTTTGCTTCACCCTTACAAGCGACTAAAACGGCGCAGGCGGTGGCAACCAATATATAGTTCTTCATGATTTCTCCTGTCTTAAGCATATATCCGAATATCAACAAACAGACATTGATAAGCGATGATGGTTCATTACGATGTTGTTGTTCTGAATTTGAATCGGGCTTGATGGTAACAGAATCCCCCACTATCTGAACTATATCGAAGCAAAATTTTAGCTTGATTTGTGCGGGGGCTATCACAAGAAAGGTAGATATTGTTTAAACAACACGTATAATTGCAAGCGACCGCGTCACCAAAATCTCAGCTGAGGAACTCTGATTATGGCAGCAAAAAAAACCACGGCAAAAAGACCTGCCGTTAAAGTAAAAAAAGATCCGGTGGTTGAGCTGTCAACCCAGATCGAAAAACTGGAAATACAACTGGAAGCAGCCCGTAAAAAAGCGGTTGCCACCGCCGCGAAAACAGCAGTATCCGCTAAGAAAGCCGTTGATAAAGCCGCCGTAGCTGCAAAAAAAGCAGCCGGTAAAGCGAATGCCCCTGCCGCCGATTCCAGACTGGCAGATGCCAAAGCCAATTTGGCTTCCGCAAAAGCCGAAGAAGCCGCACTGAAAAAATCGATCGCCAATGCCAACAAAGTTAAACGCGCGGCGGCAGCGGTAGCGAAACAAATCCAGGCGGAAGAAAGAGCTGAAGCGAAGAAAGCCGCAATAAAGGCTAAAGCAGCAGCTAAGAAATTAGCTGATGCACGCAAAAAAGCCGCCATCAAAGCCAAGGCCGCTGCCAAGAAAGCCGCTGCCGCGAAAAAGACCGCAACCAAAAAAGCCGCCGTTAAAAAGGCGTCTGCCAAGACCGCAGCGAAAAAAGCCCCGGTGAAGAAGGCGGCAGCCAAAAAAGCGCCTGCCAAGAAAGCCGTTGCAAAGAAAACAGCAGCCAAAAAGGCAGCCCCTAAGAAGGCACCGGTAAAAAAAGCGGCGCCTGCGAAGAAAGTCGCAGCGAAAAAAGCGCCCGCCAAGAAAGTCGCAGCCGCAAAGAAAGCAGCACCGGCGAAAAAAGCCGCCGCCAAGAAACCGGCCGCAGTGAAATCCGTGACACCCAAAACAGAAAAGCCCGTAGCGAGCAAGCCCACTCCGGCACCGAAGCCGGCCCCCAAGCCTCCGGCACAAAAGGCGGATGCACCCAAACCGGCTGCAGCCCCCAAGCCCGAAGCGCCGAAACCCGTATCCCCCAAGCCCGTTGCCCCTAAGCCGGAAGCGCCGAAGCCTACCGAGCCAGAGACACCTAAAGTGGAAGAAAAGCCGTTCGAACTGAAGCCTGTTGATGCGCCAAGCGCACCGGACCGAAGCATTTTCGATCCGGAAAAAGACGCATAAAGCCCTGTAATCAACAGGAAAATGCGAAAAAGGGTTGTTCCTGTAGAAGGGCAACCCTTTTTTCATACCCGCGAATTCGCTATCCTGCCCTCCCTGTACTCACTGGCCGTAAGCAACCATCCATGATTCAACTGCAATCCGTCTCCCTTTTCAGGGGCAGCAAACGTCTAATTCAAGAAGCTGATTTCACAGCGTATCCCGGCTGGCATATCGCCCTGGTCGGTCAGAACGGCTGCGGCAAATCATCCCTCTTCGCCTTGCTGCAAGGACGCTTGGGTGCCGACTCCGGCGAAGTCAGAATTCCGGCTAATACCCGGATAGCGCACATGGCACAGGAAGTGGAAGCACTGGATCGCTCTGCCATCGACTATGTAATGGATGGTGATAAATTATTGCGGGAATATCAAAGCCGGTTAGCGCAAGCCGAGCAGCAAAACCAAGTGGATGACATTGCGCGCCTGCATCAACAACTGGATGATATTGATGCCTATACCGCAAATACCCGGGCGGCAAAATTACTCACTGGACTGGGCTTTCAGCAAGACCAGTTTGCCACGACCGTGAAATCATTCTCAGGAGGCTGGCGTGTTCGCCTGAATCTGGCTCAGACGCTGATGTGCCCCTCTGACATCCTACTGCTGGATGAGCCCACCAACCACCTGGATCTGGACGCCATTCTGTGGCTTGAGGACTGGCTCAAAAGCTATCCCGGCACATTGATTCTGATTTCACATGATCGTGAATTTATCGATGAGGTAACGCAACACATTCTGCATATCGAGCATCAGCAACTCAATTATTACAGTGGTAATTATTCCAGCTTTGAAGTCCAGCGCGGTGCTCGCCTGGCCAATCAACAGGCCGCATTCGAAAAACAACAGACTGAGATTGAGCACCTGCAAAAATTTATAATTCGCTTTAAAGCCAAAGCCAGCAAAGCCAAACAAGCACAAAGTCGGGTTAAAGCGCTGGAGCGCATGGAAAAAATTGCTCCGGCTCATGTGGATTCACCATTCCATTTTTCCATCCCCTCTCCGGAAAAGGTCTCAGACCCTCTATTGGATTTTGAAGACACCGAACTCGGCTACGCTTCAACCCCGATTCTGAATAAAGTGAATCTGCGTCTCTCACCCGAGTCCAGAATTGGACTCATCGGACCCAACGGTGCCGGTAAATCCACCCTCATAAAATCGCTGGCCGGTAATCTGGAACTGATAGCGGGGCACCAGAATAAGGGGGAGCATTGCAAGATCGGCTACTTCGCCCAACACCAGCTGGATCAGCTGGACGAAACAGCAACCCCCCTACTCACCATGCAACGCATCGCCACCAAGGCCGACGAACAAACACTGAGAAATTACCTCGGCAGCTTCGGATTTCAGGGTGATGCCGTCAACGCCGGCATTGCGCGTTTCTCCGGTGGTGAAAAAGCCCGTTTGGCGCTAGCCATCATCATCTGGCACCGTCCCAGCCTGCTGCTGCTGGATGAGCCCACCAACCACCTGGATCTGGAGATGCGACTGGCACTCACCATGGCACTACAGGAATATGAAGGCGGCCTGGTGCTGGTGTCGCATGACCGCCATTTGTTACGCGCCACCACAGACGATTTGTACCTTGTCGCCGACCACCAGGTTAAGTTATTTAATGGCGACCTGGATGACTACGCTAAATGGTTACTGGAATTCCGCCAGTCATCTCAAGCGTCGGGCAACTCGACTGACACTGCATCGGCCCCCCTTTCCGATGTTAAACGGGACCGCAAAGCCGAGCGTCAAAAGGCGGCAGAAGCCCGTAAACAATTGCGGCCACTAAAAACTCAGCTACAAAAACTGGAAAAAAGGTTGGCGGAACTGGAAAGTCGGAAAGCGGAACTGGAGCAAGCCCTGGCAGAGCCGGACATTTATCAAGCCGACCAGAAGGATTCGCTGCACAGGCTTTTGAAACAGCAAGGCGTTATTGCAAGCGACCTGGATGAGACAGAGACAGCCTGGATGACTCTTTCAGAGACGATACAGGAACTGGAAGAACAGTAGCCGGATAGCGTCGCTAACTTATAAATCCGGTGCACTTTGCATATTGATGTTTCTGGTGGTGAATTCAAATAGGTCCACCCCAAACGACCCATCCATCAATACTTTACGGATCCTCAGCTGTCGTTCAGCGTCCAGATCACGTTGTCGTTTCAAATCCACAATTCGCTGCTGCATGGGATTTTTATTCGCATCCAACAGCAAAGCGACTTTGGGCAGCAAACGGTTGACCGGATCGACTGATATAACAACTCCCACTTCACCGCTCATCATTTCCACCAGCGCACCGGGAGGATAGATTCCGATACACTCGATAAATTTCACCACCAATTTGGGATCAAACTGGGTACCGCTGTTATCGTATAAAATCTTTAACGCTGCTGCTGATGTCGTACCGGCACTATAACAACGCTGGCTGGTGATCGCATCGTAGGCATCCACTATGGTGACCACCTTCGTATAAAACCCCAACGTATTGGCGTCTAATTGATCGGGATACCCTTGCCCATCTTGCCGTTCGTGGTGATGGTGGCAGGCGGCAATCACTTCCTCGGGCAAGGTCGTATCCTGCTGCAGAATTTCCCAGCCGAAGTTAACGTGCAGTTTAATATGCTCATATTCTTCTTTGGTCAGCTTGCCCGGCTTGTTCAGAATGGTCTGATCCACTTTCATTTTGCCAACGTCATGCAACATGCCGCACAGCCCCAATAGCTCCATGTGCTTGCGCCCCACACCCAGATGCCGCCCGAATGCAATTGCCAGCAACCCTACATTCAGGCAATGCTCTGCCGTATATTTATCTGCGTTCTTAATCCGGGTTAGCCACAACATAGCCGATGGGTTACGCTCGATGGAATCGACACACTCGCTGATATGTTCCCGGATGACCCGAGTATCCGGCAGCTTATCCACATACGCGGTATCCAGAATTTGCTCCACCTCGGTAAAACTGCACTGATAGCTGATGTGGGCTTTGGTGATCTCCTCTTCTACCTTCGCCTGTAGCGCGTAGTTCTCGGGGCATCGGTCAAGGTCAACCGGTGAGGTTCGGGCATCGGAACTGACATGGCGGGCTTTCAGCACATCGATATAAACGTATTCACAGATATTGCGCAGCGTTGCCAGATCGTCGGGATCTTCCAGGGGGAAACCCTGAAATAAAAACGGTGTATCAAGCCAAGGCCGGTCCAACGCAGACACATGCATTCCCAGCTCAAGTTCGTCAATGGGCACCTTAATGGTGTCACGATCATTAGGCGTATTCTGATTCATGGATTCGGGCAATTCGATCTACTACTTTGTCTTTTAACTTTAGAACAGGAATCCGAATTCCGCGCTGCTTTGAGTTGTTTTTAATTGTAGCTAATCGTATCTGGAAAAAAACAGCAGGACCTGAACATAGCCCTTTAATATCAAGATCTTACAAAGAATCAACAGGTTCAGCACTGTTCTGTTTTGTAACAGATGTAGCGCATTTTCCGTTTCGTCTCTATGCAACCATAGGGGGCTTATGCGCTGGCGAAATGGGCTTTGTTGCCGAGCACGTTGCCCCCTATCCTGCTCACATTCAGGGTAATGGGCAACGTGCTCGGCAATCAAAGACGGATTGATCAGAAGTTGAAATAAAGAAACTCGGATTGCTTGGTGGTCATCATGGTCATGAGTGAAACAAAAAACACCACGCCGGTCGCCAACGCCATCGCCCTACCTTTGGTGCCGTTTAAGACAGACCCGCTGATAATCCAGTCGGGACCCTGAATAAGGTTGCTTTTTCGCAGCATATCCAGACTATTGGGCATGAAGAACGCCACAAATAAAAGCACGCCAATTAACGGCACACCGGAGCTAAACCAGTCCTTAGTTCTGATAATACTGGGATCGGGACTGATCACCACCCCAAAACTGTTCAGCAAGGAAATCAAATCATGCTTACCCATCTGGTTCAGCGTGACCTCCAAAGCCACCGGAAAGCTGACACCCTCAACCCCCAGCATCGCCGTTAGCATCACACCGGCGCCACTGAAGGTCTCTGCCCGGAAAAAGACCCAAGCCAACACCACCGCAATAAAGGTGATAAAAATCGAAACCGGACGGAAGCGGAAAACATTGCATACAGTCGGCAACTTTTTACTGGCGTTTTGCCACCCGTGATTACAGATCAGATAGAAACCGTGCAACCCACCCCAGATAATAAAATTCCAACCGGCCCCATGCCATAGACCACCAACCAGCATCGTAATCATGAGGTTGTTGTAGCGACTCAACGTGCCCTTGCGATTTCCCCCCAACGGAATATAAACATAGTCGCGCAGGAACTGAGAAAGGGTCATATGCCAGCGACGCCAAAATTCAATGATATTGATTGATTTATAGGGCGAATTGAAATTAACCGGCAAGCGAATCCCGAACATCATGCCGAGACCAATTGCCATATCAGAGTAACCCGAAAAATCGAAATAGAGCTGCAGGGAGTAGGCCAGCGCCCCGGCCCATGCTTCGACAGTAGTAACCGATTCGCCCCTATCGACGGCACCGAATATCGGTGTCGAGAAATCGGAAATACTGTCTGCCAAGAGTACCTTTTTTGCCAGCCCGATGCTGAAAATAAACAAGCCGACACTCAGGTTGTTGATGTCAAACCTAAACGTAGACTCTCGTTCAAATTGTGGCATTACAGAACTGTGGTGGACAATGGGCCCGGCGATCAACTGGGGGAAAAAAGTCACAAACAGGCAATAATAGGAAAAGCGGTGCTCTGTGGTGATCCCCCGATACGTGTCCACCAGATAGGCCACCTGCTGAAAGGTAAAAAACGAGATTCCCAATGGCAATATTAAATCCAGAAAACCAACGTTGGCTCCCGATAGCTGATTCAGGGTATCGATCAGAAAATCCGTATACTTAAAGTAGCCAATTAAGCCCAGATTGAGTACGACTCCCCCGATCATCGTCCACTTTGCCAATGCTTTGTGGCGGTCGGTTTGCCGCTGATTCAGGTTAAGGATCGTTTGTGACAGAAAGAAATTTACCAGAAGGGAAAAGATCAGCAGCAGCAAATAAACCGGCTTCCACCAACCATAAAAAACAAGAGAACTGAATACGAGAAAGCCGATAGCGAACTTAACCGGCGCGTATTTCTGTAAGGCAAAATACGCCACTAATACAAACGGCAGGAAAAAAGCAATGAACTCGATTGAATTAAACAGCATAAACCAGTACTACCACAGAAGAATCACGAAAACCCCGAATACATGTCAGCCAAACCGACACACCGCTGTCTTTAGCTCGAACGGTTTTTCCAGTACTTTCTCATCTTCTGTATATCACCGTCTTTCAATAACAACTCAGCCAATGCTTTCGATCTCTTTTCAACGCCTAGATTATTCAAATGATAGGCTGTGTCATAAAAATATTTTTTCGGATACATGAAGTCCCGCGCGGCCCCCAGCACCGGAATATCTTTCTTTTCAAAGAAGTCTTCAAACTTATCCTCAAATTGGTTCAAGTGGCCATCTTCATACTCTTTGAAATAAATTGTATTGGGGTAAGTCGCCAAAAACTTAACTTCTTTTTTGTCCCGCAACACCTCAATTTGATCGGCCAGTGCAGTGAGCCCACGATCCATATTATCGACTTTATGACTGAAGTTATCAGGCCCTCTATTCTTTATAATCCGTTGCTTTAAAGCATCCGGCTTATCCACCCGGTTTACCGTTTGATCACCAAACTCGTTGATTTTTTCGATGGGATAAGCCCGCTCTACTTCCACATTCGGAACCAATGCGGCAGCCAGTATTTTATAGAAACCCTCCGGCCCCAGGGTGAAAATCTGGTTGAGCTGCTCCATTACTGGCTGCTCCAGAAAGTAGCTTTCATCACGTTGCATAACATATTGTCGGGTGCCTTCGGACATTCTGGTTGGATAGTCGTAGTTCGTATATTCGAACGAGAATACAACCACATCACCGTCGCGGAGAAACTCTTTTATATTATGCATTTGATAGACGAGGTCGAAGCCGGCCCAAATGCCAAAATTGACCGTAGGTACGCCAACCAATTCATTGATGATATCCGCCCCCACGCCCATTAAAACGCCAGACCCACCCACAAATATAATTCTTGGCGATGGGGTCTCGGTCAGGATGTCTTTCTTGATAGAAAACGTTTCGTGCAGGCCAATAGAGCTGTCACCGGGTGTACCTATTAAAGTATAAATAACCGACATCCATACCACTGCGCCCAGCAACAATCCAGAAAGGAAAAATGTGAAAAACCTCATGAGACCAAATCCATTATTTATAGAAACGCACGTTCGGGTTTCCATAATAAAAACGAATAAACAGTGAACAAAGCAGCTGGCAGTGTGCCCTGGCGATGCCCCTTTCCAGTTTTAACCCGGCTGCAACTCGAAGAGATTTCCTTGAGTGGCAGAGATACTAATACACTCTTTTTCCGTAGACCTCCGACCAGGTAGCATTTTTCACTTAAGGTCCGTCAAAAGAGCTGAGCGTTATATCAGCTCTCCCGAAGGGGAACAAGGCGGTCTGACCAATATTCCGACGCGAGGCACCCAAAGTGCCGATCACCTCTGTTCAATGAGCCTAAAACCACTGGGCTTTCATGACCTTACAAGCCGATCAAATATCATCCAAAATATTGAATTATGTAAAAACAAGACCGCCATCACATTTCGGATTACTGGTTTACTTAGGCCCGCTCCAACACAGCTGATACCAGCCGGCTAATTCCGCTGGACGCTTCTGATATTCGCCCTGCCAGCATATAAGCTGGCGTCGTAATCAAATTGTTTTGCTCATCTATGCATATTTCCTCCACTGCGCAGGCTTGGTGCTTTGCCCCCATCACAATGACGGCTTTGGCTGCATCATCGTCATCGCTACCAAGCGTGCAGGTCACACCCGCACCGAATACCTTCGGCGCCAACACGGGCGCGATACACACCAGGCCAATGGGCTTCTTAAGACCCCGCATGGTTTGCAAGAACCCGAGAACCGCTTCATTGGTAGCCATTTCTGGTCCAGCAACAGCAAAGGTACTCAGGTTTTTTGCCACACCGAAGCCGCCCGGCACAATGACCGCATCGTAGTCAGCGGCATCCGCCCGAGCGACATCGATAATATTGCCGCGACATAATCGGGCAGACTCCACCAGGACATTTCTGGTTTCCTGCATTTCCTCACCTGTCATATGGTTCAGCACATGCATTTGATCAACATCAGGAGCCATACATTGAAACTCAACTCCAGCCTCATCCAGGCGCAGTTGCACCAGTGTCGCCTCATAAACCTCCGCGCCGTCAAAAACGCCACACCCTGATAAAATAATCGCTATTTTCTTAGCCATCGCTCATTCTCCTACTGATAAATGGAACCGGATTGTTTTGCTCGGATTGTACTGATCTGAATGGTTCGGGAATAATATAACGCGGGTCACGTGATGTTAATGCGGACCGGCAATGAATCAATGAACCCACGCCGGTTGAATAGGCCTGGGCTCATCGTGACTCATTACCCGTTCAGGCGGGCGGTTACTTGTATCTCAATTTTCATGTTGTCATCCAGTAACCGGGCTTCAAACACCGTTGCCGCAGGACGCACCTCACCCAACCACTTCGCGAGTACCGGAAAGCAGGGTTCAAAGTCATCTCGATTCGGAACAATATAAGTCACACGCACCGCATTTTCGATTGAGCTACCGGCTTCCTGTAATGCCGCCTGAATATTTTTAAAACATTGATCAGCCTGCTCTTTCACGTCCTCACTGATACGACCTTCCTGGTAGTTATAACCGGTGGTTCCGGAAACAAACACATAGTCTCCATCCACGACTGCTCTGGAATACCCCATTTTGGACTCAAATTCAGACCCGCTTGAAATCAGCTTTCTATTCAAAACCTTTGCTCCCTATTGATTGTTAATGATGAATATAACCTGGTGATCCGGGAGCGGAATTTTACCGTTAATACGGAACTTAGGCAGTAAGATTTCGTGACCGGGCCTGGATTGCCGGTTAACGGCTAAAGTCCGTGGGTTGCTCTAGTTGATAGATGCACTCGGACAATCCATCGAGTTTGGACTGCAGTTCGTTTTGCGCGTCATACAGCCCGCGATTATAAAAGTAAGACCCGATTTCACGAGAGATAAAATCCAGCAAAAACTCGGCGTCAAATCCGCCAATTTCCTGCTTTAGTTCTGCATCAAAATAGTCTTTTAGTTTGTCGACCAACAGCTCTTTTTCGCTTTTTGAAAATTCAATCATGACTGCCCCTGCCAGCAACATTGATTTAATTAACTTGCCCCATAATTAATGCCGCCGCCAATGATGGTATCGCTCCACCCAGCGCAGCAACCATTCGGGTTTATGGTTCTTACGCCATTCCCCCGCGGTATTTTTGTTGGCTTCATTCATCGTGGGATAAATATGAATAGTACCGAGTAATTTGTTTAACCCCAACCCGTGCTTCATTGCCAGCACATATTCGGCGATCAGCTCCCCCGCGTGTGCAGCAACAATGGTAACACCCAGAATTTTATCTTTACCGGGCTTGGTGAGCACTTTTACAAAGCCCTGGGTCTCGTCATCGGTAATCGCGCGATCCAGGCCTGACAAGGAGTAACGGGTTACTTCATAGGGAATATTACGCTCCTGAGCCTCCAGCTCGTTGAGCCCCACCCGAGCCACTTCAGGATCTGTAAAAGTGGCCCAGGGGATAACCGAGTAATCGGCTTTGAACTTCTTTAATGAACCAAATAGACCATTAACGGAGGCATACCATGCCTGATGGGATGCGGTGTGGGTGAACTGATAGGGCCCGGCCACATCGCCACAGGCCAATATATGAGGATATTTAGGCGTGCGCAGATAATCATCGGTCTTGATCGTGCGATTGGGATTTAACTCGATACCGAGATCTTCCAAACCCAGCCCATCGACATTGGCGGTACGCCCCACCGCGACCAGAATTTCATCGCAGTTGACCACCACCCGCTTCCCATGATGCTCGCAGATCAGCACTTTATCCCGCGCGTAGCGATCCACCCCCACCACCTTATGCTCCAACATCACCCTGATCCCCTGCTCGCGGAATTGTTGCAGCACCAACGCAGACACCTCCTCATCCTCACGCATCAACAGGCGTGGCAGCATTTCAATCTGCATCACCTCGACGCCGAGCCGTGAAAACGCCTGACTGAGTTCACAACCAATCGGCCCGCCGCCCATAATCGCAATGCTTTTTGGCTTTGCACGCAGATCCCACACTGTATCAGAGGTAACAAACCCGGTATTCGCCAGTCCCGGTATGGGCGGCAAGGCCGGCCGGGCACCGGTTGCGATTACGATACTACGAGCACTCAATATCTGGCCGTTTACTTCCACTTCCCATGGTGATATCAGCTTTGCATAACCGGTTATGCACTCCACCCCAAGCTGGGTGTAACGTTCGATGGAATCATGGGGGGCAATGGTTTCAATTTTCTGCTGCACCCGATCCATCACATCGGCAAAGTCAAAATCAACCGTAACCGGCTTGAGCCCGAAATCCGCTGCACGACCCATTTCATGTATTACCGCAGCGCTTCGCAACAGTGCTTTACTCGGCACACAACCGGTATTCAGGCAATCCCCCCCCATACGGTGTCCTTCGATCAGCGTCACCCTGGCTTTCACCGTTGCCGCAATATAGGACGTCACCAGCCCGGCGGACCCGGCTCCGATCACAATCATGTTACGGTCAAATTTTTTCGGTTTTTTGTATTCAGTCATGGATTTCGTCGTGCCCGGATCAGGTTGATGACTTTTTTTGCTACCAACGGCAACAAACCTAACGCAATAAAGGACAGAATCAAATCCGCAGACAGAATCCCTTTTAGCGATTCCAATTGTGACAGTTGCGTGCCTGCATTCACATAGACAACCGTACCCGCAAGCATGCCCAACTGGCTGATCCAGTAAAAGCTCCACAACCGGATCGGAGTCAACGCCATCACGATATTAATCAGGAAGAAGGGAAACGCCGGTATCAAACGCAAACTGAACAGATAAAACCCGCCTTCCTCCTCCACACCCCGGTTAATTGCCTGCAGTTGATCGGAAAATTTATTTTGTACCCAGTCCCGCGCCACAAAGCGCGCCAGCAAAAACGCCAGCGAGGCACCAATAGTACTGGCAAACGACGCTATCAACGTGCCTTGCACCACCCCGAATAACGCCCCAGCGGCCAATGTCATTAGGGCTGCTCCGGGCAAAGAGAGCGCTGTTACCAGCACGTACACAGAAAAAAATATCACCGCCACCTGCAACGGATTTTGTTCCAGCGCCTGAGCCCAGGTCGCCTGCTGCGACTGGATATAATAAAACGTAAAATACTGATTCAAATCGAACGTGTACCAAACACCCACCACGACGATTAACAAAACCAGTAAGATCAATCCCTTCTTTGCCATTACCTCTACTCTTTCAGATTCGGTATTATGAGGACTACCAATACCATTAAAGGTTACAAGATGTCAGATAAAACCCTAAACCGGGGACCTTTCCCTGCAACACGGATGCGCCGTATGCGCCGCGAAGATTTTTCCCGCCGTCTGATGCGGGAAACCACGCTAACACCCGACGATCTGATTTACCCCATGTTTGTGCTGGAAGGCACAGGGCATAGAGAAGCAATTCCTTCCATGCCCGGAGTGGAACGGGTTTCGCTCGACATCCTGCAACAAGAAGCCAGATACCTCAATCAATTAGGGGTGCCTGCCATCGCCCTTTTTCCGGTGACCTCGGCCGATAAAAAAACCGAAGACGCCAGCGAGGCCTATAACCCCGGTGGTCTGGCCCAAAATGCTATAAAAGCGATCAAAGACGCCGTCCCCGAAATGGGGGTCATCACCGACGTCGCGCTGGATCCGTTCACCACCCACGGACAGGACGGCATTATCGACAAAGATGGCTACGTTCTGAACGATCGCACAGTAGAAACCCTGATCAAACAAGCCGTGTCCCACGCCGAAGCCGGCGCTGATATCGTCGCGCCATCCGACATGATGGACGGTAGAATCGGCTCTATTCGTGAACAGCTAGAAGCATCTGGTCATATAAATGTCTGCATATTAGCCTACTCTGCCAAGTACGCGTCAGCCTATTACGGACCATTCCGGGATGCAGTCGGGTCAGCGGCCAACCTCAAAGGCGGCAATAAATTCACTTACCAAATGGATCCGGCCAATCGCCTGGAAGCACTTCATGAAGTCGCGCTAGACTTACAAGAGGGTGCTGACATGATCATGATTAAGCCCGGCATGCCCTATCTGGATATTGTTCGTGAGGTAAAAGAACAATTTGGAGCCCCTACATTTGTATACCAAGTGAGCGGTGAATATGCGATGCACATGGCAGCATTCGAAAAAGGATGGCTTAGCAAAGAAACTGTCATATTAGAGTCACTAAAATGTATTAAAAGATCAGGTGCCGACGGCATCCTCACTTATTTCGCGAAATCCGCTGCCGAACTGTTAAATTCATAATGGAATCTGTAGAGCCATGACCACCAATCAAATCGCCGCTACCGACGCGGCCAGTCAGAAAATTTCCGAGACCACTGAGCCGGAAATCGACCTTAATGACAGCGCCTATTACGTTAACCGGCACATCGGTCTGCTCGAATTTAACCTCCGTGTCCTGGCGCAAGCGGAAGACGACACTCTGCCACTGCTGGAGCGGCTCAAATTTCTACTGATTTTCAGTAGCAATATGGATGAATTTTTTGAAGTGCGGCTAGCAGGCCTGCAACGGGACATTGCCTACAACCAGGCGCGACCCGAAGCCGACGGCATGCATCCAAAGGACGTGATGCGCACCATCAGCGATAGTTGCCACCGCGCCATAGAACGTCAATATCACTTACTAAATGACGAGCTGTTACCCTTGATGGCACAGGAGAACATTCGATTCATCGCTCGTGATAGCTGGACTGCGCCGCAGGTGCAGTGGATTAAACATTACTTCCGGCAGCAGGTGGCTCCGGTGTTGACCCCCATCGGCCTGGATCTGGCACACCCCTTTCCACGGCTGGTAAACAAAAGTCTGAACTTCCTGGTCACCCTGGAAGGCAACGACGCCTTCGGTCGAAAACTGGGAATGGCCGTGGTACCCGCCCCCAAATCCTTGCCCCGCATTATTCGCATGCCCGATGAAGTCTGTGAGGGGGGCGATAACTTTATCTTCCTGTCTTCCATTATTCATTACCATGCGGGCTACTTATTCCCCGGCATGAAATCCACCGGCTGCTATCAATTCCGCTTAACCCGAAATTCAGACCTGTTCCTGGACGAGGAAAAAGTGGACGATCTATCAGCGGCATTAAAAGGTGAGCTATACTCCCGCCGATACGGTGAAGAAGTACGTTTGGAAGTCGCCGACAACATGCCCGATGAACTGATTAGCTTCTTACTGAATAAATTCGGGCTGGAAGAATCACAACTCTACAAAGTCACCGGCCCCGTCAACCTGACTCGGATGATGTCGGTGCTGGATGTGGCGAAGACGCACCAGGAGTTCCCGTCCTTCAAACCCAAACTGCCCAATGACCTGAAGCGCAGCGACCGCATGTTCGAAGCAATGAACAGCGGCGACATTCTGCTTAACCATCCCTATGAATCCTTTCATCCGGTGATCAGCTTTTTACGCCAGGCGGCACGGGACAAAGACGTGGTCGCCATCAAGCAGACACTGTACCGTACCGGAACCAACTCAGAAATTCTGGATCTGCTGGTGGAAGCGGCCCGCAACGGCAAGGAAGTCACCGCGGTTGTGGAACTGCGGGCCCGCTTTGATGAAGAAAGCAATATCGAAATTGCAAGCCGGCTGCAAGAAGCCGGTGCCGTTGTGGTGTACGGCATTGTCGGCCACAAAACGCACGCCAAAATGATGTTGGTGGTACGTCGTGAAGGCGCCAAACTCAGGCGCTATGTGCATCTTGGAACCGGCAACTATCATGCGGGTAATGCGCGCCTGTATTCCGATTACAGCTTGCTCACCTGTAATGAAGAACTGGCCGAAGATGTTCACAAGATCTTCCAGGAACTCACCGGAATGGGCCGACCTGCTACCTTGAAGCATCTGTATCACTCGCCTTTTACCCTGCAGCAGGAGTTGCTGGTTCAGAATATCCAGCAGGAATGCAATAATGCGCAAAATGGCCTGCCAGCCAAAATCATCTTCAAATGCAACTCACTGACCGATCAGAAAACCATCCAGGAGTTGTATAAGGCTTCACAGGCCGGGGTAGAAATTAAACTGATTGTGCGCGGCATGTGCTGCTTGCGCCCGGGCATTCCCGGGGTTTCGGAAAACATCGAGGTGCGCTCGGTAGTGGGGCGTTTTCTGGAACACACCCGCGTGTATTACTTTCACAATAACGGTGACTATTCTATTTATTGCGCCAGTGCCGATTTAATGGAGCGGAATCTCTATCGCCGAGTTGAAATAGCCTTCCCGATCATTGATCCGAAACTACGAAAAAGAGCCTACCGGCAAGGCCTGGAAATCTACTTGCAAGACAACTACCAGGCCTGGATTATGAATTCCGACGGCAGTTACACTCGCCTATCCCCGGGTGAAGGTGAAGAGCGGCGGTCCGCGCAGGCTTACCTGGTGGAAAAGTTGAGTTAAGCGCACAACGACAAACGGCGTCGCCTCTACTTCAGGCAAGGTTATCTTCAGCTCTTGATGTAACCTTGCTCAAAGCCAGGCAAATCATCTTTCATCTCAAACCAATTGGCTTTGTCCCTCGTATAAAAATGACACTGCGCACGGGTTTTCAATTCGCCATTCAGAGTACCCGCCCGGACTCTCACCACACCGGGTAATTTCGCTGTTTTGCTCATCACCGGTGAGCCACAGATCCTACAAAAAACTCTTTGCTTTCCAGGTGAAGATTCGTAGGAAGTCAGCAACTCACTGCCACTCAGCAGTTTAAAACGGTCTTCCTGCACCGGAATATTGGTGGCAATCGCCGTGCCCTGAGCCTTCCTGCACTGCGTACAGTGACAAATCTGGATGGGCTCCAGCTCACCTACAATCTCAAAACTCACACCACCACAAAGGCAACTTCCCGTGTACATATTTAACTTCCTTCGATTACTTTCAAGTCCGGGATTTTATCCAGGCACACCGTTTTGTAAAGTGCTTCGATTTTTTTCGTTACATTGACCATATCAAACTGCTCACTTTCCATTTTCGCACTTCTAGTAAGCCGTTGGCGTAATTCCGGGTCACCCAGCAACTTCACGATCGCATCAGCCATAGCAGGACTATCTTTAATCGGAACGATCAACCCATTTTCGTCGTTGCGGATGAATTCTGTGGGTCCACCACAGTCGGTTGTAATGAGTGCACAGCCGGAAGCCATCGCTTCGAGTGCAGCCAACGAGGCAGTCTCACGAAAAGAAGCGACGATGAAAATATTCAGCGCGCGATCAATGATCGCCACGTCATCCCGTATACCTAATAGTTGAATATTTTTAGTTAATCCGAGTGCTTTTATCTGTTTGGTTAACCGAAGCCGCTCTTCTCCTTCTCCGATTATAAGCAGTTTAGCCTGCGGAAATTGGGCTACTACCTTTTCCATCGCTTCAATGACGTATTTGTGGCCCTTGTTTTGCTCCAGCATCCCGACCACACCAATCAGCATCACATCGTCAGTAACCCCGATTTCGGTCCTGAATTCACTCGCCTGCGCTGACGTTGTCTTACCGAATCGATCCAGGGGTATACCATTGCGGATGATCGAAACCTTATTTTCCGGTATCTTTTTGCCTTCCACCAGAGTCTGCTTTGCCACCTCGGAAATCGCAATAGCATGATCCGTTTTATAGGCCAAAACGGATTCGATGAGCGTGATATAAAAAGGCAAATTCGGATCCGCCCAATGCTCATGTACGATTACCGCAGTACCGGTAATACCAGCAGCAATCCTGCCTAACGTGCAAGCGGCGTAACCAGACAAATGCAATAGGTCTATTTTAAGTCTTCGGATAATTCTGGTCACTTTCAGAAACGCCATGAAGTTAAACTTATGGCTGTTCATATAGATAACGGTGTGCCCTGACTTTCGAAACAAATGGTCCGCACCGGTATCCCCTCGCAAGGACACAACAGTGACATAAAAAATATTTTTATCTATATTTTCAAGCATCCATGAATAATATCGAGAAGGCCCGTTGATGGTCGCACCATGGAACACAAACTTATCGACTACGATCAAAATATTGATTTTTCGAGCGACTTCATTCATTAGCAAAGCCTCCTTACCTTGTCCTTGCAAAATCTTGAATATCCCTAGGGGATAACAGCCCGGAAACGTAGATTACCGGCACCATCAACGCACAATACAACAACACGCTTAACCACAAATTCAAACCAACGCCCGAAAACTCACAAATCAATAAAATAACGGCGCCGATAGTGATCGCTTTTAGTAAAGGCATCACAAAATCTCTGACCGGCAACTTATCGGCCAATAAAAAAAGCCCGATCATGAGCACCAACACCTCGCTCAGCACCGTGGTTGCCGCTGCGCCTTCTGCGCCCCAGATTGGTATGACAAAAGCGTTTAACACCAGATTGAATATTAGTCCGCCACAACTCAATTTCCACAGCAATTTTTGCCCGTCTATGGAAACCAGCAAATTGAGAAAATAGATGTTGGTAAATACGAAAAAGAAACCCAATGAAAGAATTTCGAATATCCCGATGGCATGCAAGTAAGCTTCGCCGAACACCCACTCAATTACCAGCGGCGCCAATATGAAACTGGCCCCGGATAGAAACACCGCCACAGCGACACAAATTTTTTGCAGGGTAATACTCAGGCGATTATGTGCAGATGAATCGGCCTGATACAGCCTTGAGAGATGCGGCAGCACTGCCTGACAAATCAGGTTCGGGAAAACAATCATGCCTTCAAGCAGGCGATATGCGGCGTTGTAATATCCAACCGCCTGCATGTCTTTCAGGTAGGACAACATTAACGTATCTCCATACCAATAAATTTCCTGCACGATAATAAACGCGCCAAACGGAATCGCAATTTTCTGTGTTTCTATTTGAAACCCAATATTCCATCCGAATTTAAAAGGATAAAGGTTTTGATGCACAAGCAAATACGAAAGCACCACATCCAGAAATTTAAACAGAAAATAACTGAGTGCAAATGCCGTTAGACCCCCACCAGCAAAAAGAGTTGCAGAACAGACCACCAGCAAACCGATGTTGTGAAAGATCTGTGCGCTGGAAGAAAAACCAAATCGCTCGTTAGCCTGAAACAAACCCAGCACCAGCAACTTGAATGACTTCATTATCGAACCGGCCACGATTAACAATATGCACATCAACGCAGTGGACGTGTCTGCACTAAAATAGGCTATCAGCCAGGCCAAGCCGACACCCAGAATTGCACCTGCAATTTTGAAGGTAGTGATATTGTGCAAATAGATTGCACCCAGCTCAGGCTGTCTCGCCACCGTTCGCTTGATCAGCTCTGTGGTACCCATATCCGACAACAAAGCCAGCGTAGCACCCAGTGCCATCGAATACGTCACCAGACCAAAATCCTGCACCGGCAACAATCTACCAGTAACCAGCAACAAGCCCAACAAGAGCAAATTACTGCCGTTGGCTGCAAATGAAAATAGGGTATTCCGAACAAGATTAACGCCGGTTTTTTGCGGATGCTCAGACATGCGCGGCCTAATACATCCCGGTTCTTTTCTTCACGATATTTAAGTATTTTTTTGCCAGGATTTGCAACAATGATTGGCGCCCCTCACCCGGTAACGCAAATAAATACTCGTCATTCATCCGCCGCACGTAAAACGGATCATCACCCACCGTATTGACGGTCGTATTGTTCAGGATACCCCAATGGCAAGCGCGATAATCTGCCAGTTTAGCTGCCTCAACCGCAATAGCGTCGCCCTGATACCAGGGCAGACAGATTTGATCCACTTTGTTCTCCAGGTTTTGCTCTATTATCCGTTTCGACATCGTCAGATCCTGGACCAGCTCTTCCAGCCGCTGGTGGTAGCTGACGATCGTGCCTTTCTCACTTTCCTGTTCCGCTATATTGGTATAGACGCGCATCAACTCTTTACGCCAGTCGGCCGACTGAAAAAAGTGCTTGCCGCCTCGCTCCGTAACGTAGGCCCGACAGGCGGCACTGACCTGGTGATTCGGTATGAAGCGGCGGCGCGCAGCAAAGGATGCGCGGAAAGGATAAATCGGCTCACCGTAGCAGCGGGCATCCAGATCCCATTCCGCGACCTCGTTCGCACCCAGATTGATCAACGGGTTAAAATCACTGAACATAAATGAGGGGTAACGATCGGGATTAACGAAGTCCACGACCTCACTATCGATATACACCGAATGATGCATTCTGGAATGAGACTGAAACTCCAACGTTCCCGCACGACTCATGCGCTTTATTTCGGCCCAGTTACACAACGGTGCCTTCACCTCTCGCCCCAGTATTTCATCCATCGAACGCGTTCCGGCCCACACGTCTTCCAGGGTCGCGCCAACCCCATCGCCTTGTTCCATTGCATCGGATATTGCAAACGCAACTCCTTGAAGCCCGTATTTCTTCAACAACGGGTGCGCCACCGCCCAAAGCGAACCCCAACAATCATCGAAGGTCAGCAAAACCGCCTTGGGGGGTAACCGCTTTACGCCGGTTAAACAAGAAAGAAACTCATCCCCACTCAGGGTTTTATAGTGATTTTGAGCCAGGTGTTTAAGCTGCGCCTCAAAGCTCACCGGTTCCAATCGATGAAAAGTAAAAACCGGAATCTGATCAGCGCCGGGCAGGGTCAGTTTTCGATAAACAAAGCCGGGGTAGCCGCCACTCGCCAGGGCAGTCAGATCGTCCAGATTTTTCCGCAGCGTTTTGCTTGCGATGTATTTTATTTTTTTCAGATCCATTTTTATTCGTATAAACCACCTGGAAGAGAAGCCTAAAATTCAACCAAAAGAGGTCGAGTATTATACGGCCAGTCCCGGTTAAACCGCATAGGCCACTCACTGATTATTTGTGATTTTTTGTGATGATCCCACCGGTCACAGATCATGCCTGCGCGGTTTTCAGCACCGACGCCAATGCGACTGCCCCGCCAACAACCCTATTTTTACGTTCTTCAGACACTCAAGACCCGGCCAATGTTCAATCCGTGTCACCGCGTAGCCTACGGATTCCCATTTCGATAAAGCGGTCGATTCAGTGGTATCATTCCTTAACGGTCGGCAATGCCACTACAATTTACTTTCCTAAGTGTAGAACACGGATTTTTAGAAATGCAGTATTTACCCCTAAACTACATCGAGCCCGTTTTTCGCCCCCCTTCGGAAGCCCATTCCCTGATTCTGCAGGTCACTAACGGTTGCTCTCACAATCAGTGCACATTTTGTGAAATGTACACTGAAGACCAGAAAAAATTCCGCCCCAAATCCGAAGCCGACATCAAGGCAGAGATCCACAAGGTCGCCAGGCTTTCCGTGCGTAAAATCTTTCTGGCTGACGGCGATGCCATGGTGCTTTCCAGTCGCAGACTGACCACTATCCTGAACACAATTCGCGAATGCATGCCGCAGGTCATCCGGGTATCCGCTTATTGCCTTCCCAGCAACATCAAACACAAATCCGTTGAAGAGTTGATCGCATTAAGAGAATCGGGCTTGGGTATGGTTTATGTGGGTTGCGAGTCGGGAGACAACGAAGTCCTGTCCCTTGTAAAAAAAGGTGAAACATTCGATTCATCCAGAGAGGCTCTGGTTAAATTGAAACGAGCCGGTATAAAGACTTCGGTCATGATTCTGAATGGTTTGGGTGGACGAGTCTATTCGGAACAACATGCACTGAATTCGGCACGCCTAATGAATGACGCGCAACCGGATTACCTGTCTACTCTGGTTGTGTCTTTTCCTCAGGGTGAAGAACGATTTCGCGGCGGTTTTAATGGACAATTTGAGCCCTTGGACACGATGGGACTATTCCGGGAAATGCGCACACTGATTGGACAGCTTGAGCTTGAAAAGACCATTTTCCGTTCTGATCACGCATCGAACTATCTCGTACTCAAAGGCGTTCTTGGAAAGGACAAACAACGATTGCTGGACATGGTTGATACTGCGATTCACCAACCCGGCAGAATCCCGTTACGGCCGGACTGGATGCGGGGATTGTAATCCAGGGTATAGACTGATTTCGTCAGATCCGGGCGCATCCTTAGCCGGAAAAACTACGAACTACGCGAATCCCGGATGTACATGGCCGCCCCATCGTTTCTCATATCTATATCAAATAGTTCGGTTGCCCGGATCAGATCGCCTAATTTCTTATAACCATAATTGACAGCCGAAAACGAACTGTTATTGGAAATATAATGTCCGACTCTACTCATGTGAGCCCAGCCATCGTCTTCCGCTGTTTGTTCCACTGCCACCCGGAGTAATCGCACCAACGACGTATCGCCCCGCAGAGCCTTGCGGTTTTTCTTTTGTGAAACCGGTGTCTTACCGACACTGTCCTCATCTTCTATCAAGTTCTCTGTATAGATAAAAACGGAACAGGCATCGACAAAGGGCTGCGGTGTCTTCTTTTCGCCGAACCCGTACACCGGAAACCCACTTTCCAGAATCCTCATTACCAACGGGGTAAAGTCACTATCACTGGTCATCAATGCAAAGGCTTCTACGTTCTTGCTGTACAACAGATCCATCGCATCGATGATCATCGCGGAATCAGTCGCATTCTTGCCTTTGGTATAAGCAAACTGCTGCATAGGCCGAATGGCATTGGGGTGCAGACGACCGATCCAGCCTGATAATGAAGTACTGTTCCAATCACCGTGCGCGTGCCGAACATTGACCATGCCGTACTTAGCAAGCTCCTCCAACACCCCTTCAATCGAATTATGACTGACATTATCGCAATCAATCAGCAAGGCTATCCGGTTTTGCTCAGGCACCATTTTCTCCCTAATTCTTTTGTGGCTGCGGTGACATCCACAGCGAAAACATCAACCTACCATGTATCCTGCCAACTCGATAGACCAAGGCTATCGTTTTATTCATTATTTAATATTTCACCTATAATCTAATCTTGTTATATGGTTATTCACAAGGGCGACGCTGCAATCCCCCACTTAACACTACTTCGGGCAGCACAAATTAAACGACAACGATTACAATACAAGGAGAGAGTCATGGGCAGCAATAATAATGAAACCGCATCCCGGTGCCCGGTCATCCACGGTTCCCGTACCAAACTGGGTGACAAAAGCAGATCCAACCGAGACTGGTGGCCAAATCAGCTAAATCTTAAAATCCTGCACCAGAACGACACTAAAAGTAACCCGCTGGGCGTCGATTTCAACTACGCAGACCAGTTTAACAAGCTCAACCTTGCCGCAATCAAAAAAGATCTGCATGGGCTAATGACCGACTCCCAGGATTGGTGGCCCGCCGATTACGGACACTACGGGCCATTCTTTATCCGTATGGCCTGGCACAGTGCAGGCACCTACCGTATCGGTGACGGCCGCGGTGGCGCGGGCAGTGGTACACAACGCTTCGCGCCGCTGGGCAGCTGGCCGGACAATGTCAATCTTGACAAGGCGCGCCGCCTTCTATGGCCGATCAAACAAAAATACGGCAATAAGATTTCCTGGGCAGACTTGTTTATCCTCACCGGCAACGTTGCGCTTGAATCCATGGGATTGAAAACCTTTGGCTTTGCTGGTGGACGGGTTGATGTTTGGGAACCGGAAGAGGACATCAACTGGGGCTCTGAATCGGTCTGGCTGGACGACGAACGCTATTCCGGCGACCGTAACCTGGAAAATCCGCTCGCTGCCGTACAAATGGGCCTCATTTACGTTAACCCGGAAGGACCTAACGGCAATCCAGACCCGAAAGCCGCCGCCGTCGACATTCGCGAAACCTTCAAACGTATGGCAATGAATGATTATGAAACCGTCGCCCTAATCGCTGGTGGCCACACATTTGGTAAAGCGCATGGGGCCGGCGATGCAGCACAAGTGGGGCCCGATCCGGAAGCCGCTCCTATCGAATTACAGGGACTGGGTTGGAAAAACAGCATGGGCACGGGTTTCGGCGTTAACACCATCGGTGGCGGGCCCGAAGGCGCCTGGACCCCGACCCCGATACGCTGGGATAACAGTTTCTTTGACACATTGTTCGGTTACGAGTGGGAACTCACTAAAAGCCCTGCCGGCGCTCAACAATGGAAACCGAAAGGCGACGCGGGCAGAGACACGGTGCCCGATGCGCACGACCCATCCATAAGACACGCTCCGTTTATGGCCACTACCGATCTTGCACTGAGGGAAGATCCTGCTTATCTGAAAATATCAAAGCACTTCCATGAGAACCCAGCCGAACTGGCCGATGCATTTTCACGCGCTTGGTATAAATTAACCCACCGCGACATGGGGCCTGTTTCCCGCTATCTGGGATCCGAAGTACCGAAAGAAGAGTTAATCTGGCAAGACCCGGTACCCCCTGTTACCCACAAACTGATTAACAAGCAAGATATCAAAGAGCTGAAAAACAAAATTCTGTCATCCGGACTGTCGGTATCCGACCTGGTCTTCACCGCCTGGGCGTCGGCTTCGACTTTCCGCGGCTCGGACATGCGGGGTGGCGCTAACGGCGCCCGCATCCGCCTGGCGCCACAGAAAGATTGGGCTGTGAACCAACCGAAGCGACTGTCAAAGATACTCAAAGCACTGGATGCCATTAAAAGCGACTTCAACAAGTCTCAATCCGGTAACAAAAAAGTCTCCCTGGCAGATTTAATCGTGCTTGGCGGCTGTGCAGCAATAGAAAAAGCGGCGCTGGATGCCGGGCAAAAAATCAAGGTTCCGTTTCAACCCGGCCGCACAGATGCGTCGCAAGAGCAAACCGACATTGAAGCGTTCGAACCACTTGAACCATGCGCTGATGGCTTCCGCAACTTCCAGAAAACCAAGTATGCGGTTTCTGCTGAAGAGCTGTTGGTCGACAAAGCTCAACTGTTGACGCTGACTGCACCTGAAATGACGGTCTTGGTGGGTGGACTGCGCGCACTTAACGCCAACACAAATAAAACCAAACACGGTGTACTCACCAAGAGGCCCGGCACGCTGAGCAACGACTTCTTTATGAATTTGCTGGACATGAGGACGGAGTGGAAACCCACGCCTGACAACGAAGAGGTCTTCGAGGGTATCGATCGCAAGTCAGGAAAAGTCAAGTGGACTGCGACCCGCGCCGACCTGATTTTCGGATCCAACTCACAGCTAAGAGCACTGGCTGAAGTCTATGGGCAAAGCGACTCACAGAAAAAATTCATTAATGATTTCGTGAAAGCCTGGGACAAAATCATGACAGCCGATCGTTTTGACCTGGTGTAAATTCAACTGAAAAAGGCGGTTGCGTTCCAAATCAGGAGGCAACCGTCTGATCCACTGTTAACACTAAGCACTCGCGCCCAAATCCTTTGGGCAGGTTCTATCTATAACCAGAAAAATGCAATCAATCACTAGCACGATCAAAAGCAGTATTAATCATTTCGAAACGAGTTTGTTGAGACTGTCTGAACTGAGGGTGAGTAAGTATATACAACTCATTATTCAGTAAACCCTCCACAACACGCTCCGCAATGAGTTCAACATCCACACCAGTCACCACCACTTCCTTACTCGCTTCACGGGACGGTTTCTGTTTTACCAGGTCATCAAAATAAACCGGGCCACCGTATTGCGGTTGCCGGTTGCGATAACTGTCGTAAATCCTGGTTTTTGCAAAGCCGGGGCACAGCACGGAGACTTCAATTCCGCTATGAGCCAGTTCGCTGCGCCAACTCTCACTCAAACTCACAACGGCTGCTTTGGTCGCACAGTAGGGGCTCGCAAACTCGACGCCTTGCAGCCCCGCCATTGAGGCCACATTCATAATATGCCCACCTTCACCATGGGATTTCATATGCGGTGCAAATACCTGGCACCCATATATCACACCCATTAAATTCACATCGATAATCCAGCGCCACTCTTGTTCCTCAATATTTTGCTGGCCGCCGATGACAGACACGCCTGCGTTGCTCAGCAAAAAATGAACCCGGTCAAATGCAGACAAGGTTGCATCCAGAGCGGCACCCCATTGCTCGCGCGCTGCCACATCCAGAACAACGCCCTCCACTGCAAAACCCTCACCCTTGAGCACTTCAACAGCTTGCTGCAATGTCTCAGCGTTGATATCCGCCAACATGACATTCATGCCTTGTTTAGCCAGCGCGCGGGCACTGTGAAACCCGATGCCATCAGCAGCGCCAGTGATGAAAGCCGTTTTGCCTTCTAAATTCCGCATATTCGGTTTGCCTCGATTAAAACTATTCACCCGACAAAACCCGTACAATAGGCTCCGCCTGCTCTTCAGAAAACGGACCATAGCATAGCGAATTATTGGGCTCTAGCATTTGGCAGGAAGGGCAAAACATTGTCACAAACCGCCATCTGCGTGACGGAAAAATTGAAGAATGGGGACTGCAACGAAATCTTATCTAACTGGTTTTTTGTTCCAAGACGGCTTTCAATCGAGGCAAGCTTTTTTGGGCGCGCTTGGTGATTTCAGACCGGATCAATGGAAGTAACAATGCACGAAATAGAATACCGTGATTGCGGCTATACATTTTCCACTCGAACCGAGACGACAAACCGCATTCGGTGATAGTGATTTCCATACGCGGCATAACAGGCGAAAAATCACCTTCGGTCACAAACAGGGTGGGCTTACGGGATTCAATCACTTGCAACTTTATTTGACGTGATCCACGTAACGGTATGTTTACGGTTTCCAGATAAGTTTTGCCTAACGTTCCATGCGCCTCATTGGCCACCGCCTCAATCGCTATCACGCCCTGGAACCATCGACCAAAATTTTCCATGTTGGAAACATAATCGAATATGAGCGCAGCAGGCCTGTCTATCGAAATAGTTTCTTTGGCTAACACATTCATTGATTGTCCCGGCGCTGAAAACGCAATGCCGCCGCCCTGTGCCGGGCGAAGGTCCGGCACAGGGTCGTCATATCGACTTGTTAGCTGCTCGCAGAGCGTCTAGCAATCCATTTTTAAGGGTTTTGAAAAATAAGCAAACGGGATAGCGAAGGGGCCGACCAAGCCAGCCATAACCACCCAGAACTGTGGATTACGGTTTTTCGCTTTGGCGATTTTATAACAAACTAAAGCGCTCGCAATCGTTGCAAATACAGTAACCAGCAGCATTCCCATACATTCCGTCCTCGACCCCATCAATACCGGGGTTCATATAGTTTTTGTTATGTTCGGACTCTCAATATAACCCAACATTATCGGCCGATCCAAGCACTAATCTGCGGACCTTTTCCGAAGCTTCCGGCGATCAAAATCAGGGCTCCACACCACCGTACAAACTGTTTTTGAATGCTGCTTTAAATTCAGATAGTTAGCCCCTTTCGCCCGGCGTAGGCGCGGCCCGGAGCACCTATTCAAATTCCAGGGTATGCCCGACTTTACTCCATGCATCCTGCTCCTGCTGCAGCTCTGCCAGCAGCAACGGCTGGCTTTGAATCCAGTCAGAGTCAAAATTGATGGTGACGCCATCCTTATTGGTTTTAACCCGGTAATCCGGCATCACCACATCCCGCCGCGACCGGTTAAATACCACCGCAAGACGCAACACCAGCATCAGACGTCTCACTTTCTCCTGCAGATGAGGAAGGATTGGCTCAAATGCAGTATCGCGAAACTTGCGCCGGTGCCCACCCACCAAAGCCGCTATAATCGCCTGGTCCTGATTGGTAAAACCCGGCAAATCAGAATACGTCAGAAGATAAGCGCCATGCTTATGGAAACCCGAGTGCGACACCATAAGTCCTATTTCATGGCTGAGCGCAGACCAGTTCAACCAATCACGGCAATATTCGCCGAAATCCCAGTCCACCTGCACCTGCCTGAATAATTCCAGTGCTGTTTTTTGTACGCGCTCGGCATGGGCTTCATCGACACCACAGCGTTTCATCAGGGAACGAATGGTGCGCACACGCACGTCTTCCGGCTCGTGCCGTCCCAGCATGTCATACAATATGCCTTCTCGCATCGCGCCTTCGGAAAACCGCAGTTTTTCCACCTTCAGTTGCTCAAAGATGCCAATCAGGATTGCCAGACCACTGGGAAGAACCACCCGGCGCTCGGCTTTGATACCGGGGATATCGATATCCGCAAGGGTATTAAAGCTGAGAATTTTGTCACGCAGCTTATACAAACCATCCAGCTCGATACCATCGGTATACCATGCATTCTCGATCAGCGCTGTTTTGATGGCTTTGACGGTGCCCGACGCGCCCACGGCACTAGACCAACCCAGATCCCGGTATTCTTTTTCGATACTGGATACTTCAACCCGGGTTTTCAGCACCGCTTTTTTGAAGCCCTGCTCGGTAATTTTGCCGTCGGGAAAATACCGCTCCCGATAGGAAACGCACCCCAAGTGCAAACTTTCGGTTAACAACGGTTCGAATTCGCGGCCAATAATAAATTCGGTCGAGCCGCCACCGATGTCAAACACCAGGCGATTCTCAATGCTGCTCGCCAGCGAATGGGACACCCCGAGATAGATCAGACGGGCCTCTTCGCGGCCCGCCACCACTTCCACCGGACATTGCAGGATCTGGCGCGCTTCACGCAGAAAAGCCTCACCATTACGGGCTTTACGCAGTGTGTTAGTGCCCACACAACGAATCCACTTCGGCTCGATCCCTTCCAGGCACTGGGCAAAACGGCGCAAACAATCCAGCCCCCGTTGAAAGGCATCATCATCCAGCACATTGTCCTCTCCCAACCCGGCAGCAAGCATCACCTTTTCCGCCAGTTTCTGGGTCGGGCGCACTTCTTCGGTGTCGGTTCGGGCAATCACCATGTGGAAACTGTTTGAGCCCATATCGATCGCCGCCATCTTCGGCGCATCGGCTACATCTGAGTCCGGTTGTTCAGTCAAAATTGGCTTTCCATCTTTAATTAGCTATAGTGCCAGCCCATAATATCGAGCCACACATGGGTGATTTGGCGTTAATTTTCGATAATAACACCATAACGTCATGACACCAGTAGGAATTCCCCGCACACCGAGATTGAATACTAGCCGATGCTAATTGTACAATCGGAACGATGCGCACATGATTAATGCCCTATACTATCCGCTTAACACAGGTAGTCTGTGGCACAACTGGAGAAATACATGAGCAAACTAGTAAATGTAACTGACAGCAACTTTGAAGCTGAGGTGTTGCAATCAGAAAACCCGGTGCTGGTGGACTACTGGGCCGAGTGGTGCGGACCCTGCAAGATGATCGCACCGATTCTGGAAGAGATCTCCGGCGAATATGACGGCAAACTTACCATTGCCAAGCTGAATATTGACGAAAACCCGGAAACCCCCCCCAAATACGGTATTCGGGGCATTCCGACCTTGATGTTGTTCAAAAATGGCAACGTTGAAGCGACAAAAGTTGGCGCTTTATCAAAATCGCAATTGACAGCGTTCCTAGACAGTAATATATAATTACCCAACCCCGACTCTGCGAGCCGGGGTTTCTTACTTCGATGTTGCGCCTTCAATCAAAACGTAATAAGCGCAACAACGGAGAGCAAATCAAACTGTCTCTTCGATTCCTCACCCCTCAGAACTTTTGAATTAGCATTATGTGAAGGATCGGGCGCGAAGTCGTTTGAAGCAATAACCTGGACGCTTTGGCTAGCGGATGCTAGATTACTTTTAGTGCCTCCCTAAGTCCTGGGAAGCATTTCCCGAATCTAAATATATTTAGGGTCTACGAACCAAAGAAGATCCATCCGAACAGGATCTCTGCCAATCGCTTCTCGCACCATTTTTACGACCCGTTTAGACAGGAAGCTCTACTCGTTCGCTAACAGCCTTTTGGTTGTAGCTCTCCATACCTTTAACGTTAACCTTCAAACATGACCCCCACGGAAATGAATCTCACCGAATTAAAAACAAAACCCATTGCTGAACTGATCGAAGTAGCGTCTTCTATGGGCCTGGACAACATGGCCCGGACGCGCAAACAAGACATCATCTTCAGTATTCTTAAACGACATGCCAAAAGCGGCGAAGATATCTTCGGTGACGGCGTTCTGGAAATTCTTCAGGACGGTTTTGGCTTCCTGCGTTCAGCCGAAGGCTCCTATTTAGCGGGCCCAGATGACATCTATGTGTCACCCAGCCAGATACGTCGTTTTAACCTACGCACCGGCGATAGTATTTCCGGTAAGATTCGCCCCCCCAAGGAAGGCGAGCGCTATTTTGCGCTATTGAAGGTCAATGAAATCAACCTGGATCGCCCGGAGCACGCGAAAAACAAGATCCTGTTTGAGAACCTGACACCGTTATTTCCGCAGCAACGCTTTCTGATGGAAGTCGGCAACGGCAGCACCGAAGACATCACCGCACGCACGATCGACCTGGTCGCCCCCATCGGTAAAGGTCAGCGTGGCTTGATTGTGTCGCCTCCGAAAGCCGGTAAAACCCTGATGCTGCAGAACATTGCACAGTCGCTAACGCGTAATAACCCGGAATGCCATTTAATTGTATTGCTGATCGACGAGCGCCCTGAAGAGGTGACCGAAATGCGGCGTACGGTACGTGGCGAAGTAGTCGCCAGCACTTTCGACGAACCGCCTTCGCGACACGTTCAAGTGGCAGAAATGGTATTGGAAAAGGCCAAACGCCTGGTTGAGCACAAACAGGATGTCGTTATTCTGCTGGATTCGATTACCCGCTTGGCTCGTGCATACAACACAGTCATCCCGTCTTCCGGCAAAGTACTGACTGGTGGGGTTGACGCCCACGCACTGGAAAGACCCAAGCGTTTCTTTGGGGCAGCACGTAATATTGAGGAAGGCGGCAGCCTGACCATACTGGCCACCGCGCTGGTGGACACCGGTTCGAAAATGGATGAAGTGATTTTCGAAGAGTTCAAAGGTACCGGTAATCAGGAATTACACCTGGACCGCCGTATTGCAGAAAAGCGTGTTTTCCCGGCCATTAATATCAACAAATCCGGAACTCGTCGCGAAGATCTGCTGACATCGGAAGACGAACTGAAAAAAATGTGGATACTACGCAAGATCCTTCATCCCATGGATGAGATCTCGGCTATGGAATTCCTGATCGACAAAATGCGTGACACCAAGACTAACGAAGAATTCTTCGACTCGATGAAACGCAAGTAAATCATGCTACCCGGATAAGGCCTGCCTCGTCATGGCTCATACTGTAACCTTTCTGCCCCGCCAGCTGAACCTGACTGTGGCAGAAGGTGAGTCAGTATTACAAGCGGCTTTGCGTCAGGGCTTCCGGATTCCCTGGGGTTGCAGCTCAGGGTCTTGCCGGGCATGCGAAGGACGCCTGAAATTCGGTCGTGTGCAGTTAAAACACTGCGCTGGCGAAGTTAGTGCTTCAGATAGTGCAGCGGATTCGATACTCTGCTGTCTGGCGTATCCGATTGAAGACATTCAAATAGAGGTGCACAAGGTGTTGGCTCCCGGACAGTTCCCCACACAAGAAATTACCGCTCAAATCACGCATATCAAGCAAATTAATCCGGACGTTAAAATTGTCCAGTTCAAGCTGCCTGCAGGCAAAAAGATTGAATATTCTGCTGGCCAGTACCTGGAAATCATCCTGGATTCGGATATCAGTGCTGCGTTCTCTATCGCAAATGCCCCCCGCGATGACCGCACTCTGGAACTGCATATTCGCGCCAGCCAGGACAGCGTCTCCTACCCATTGTTAAAACCGCAACTGAAGGAAGGCGAATTACTGCGCTTGCGGCTGCCTTTAGGGAATACCACCCTGCACCGCCTGGAACACGCCAAAACGCTCATTATGATCGCGGCCAGCACCGGCATCTCACAAATGATCGCTATGCTGCAGGCGCTGATTACTGCCGGTGATGAACGTCCCGTATTTGTGTATTGGGGCGCGCGCCTGGTGCGGGATTTATATCTACACGACGAGATGAAAACCCTGGTAATGCGACATCCTAATTGCCGCTACATCGCCATCGTATCAGACCAACCGGAATGGCCGGCGCGCAAAGGCCTGGTGCACCGAGCGGTACTGGATGATCGCAACGATTTCAAGGATACTGCGATTATTGTCGGTGGATCACCGGCTATGGTCTATGCCACCTACGATGACTTTATTGCCGCCGGTATAGACGCCGGCCAGATTATTTCAGATGTGTTTGATTATGCACCGCGTGAAGCGCAATAGTCAGGCCGCCCCACGCTGCAACACGATCGCTAATTCATCGCAGCTAGCGCTGAGCCGGGCCCAGGCAAGATCGATGGCATTATGATCATTGCTTTTTGCTGCCAGTTCGAGTTGCTCTGAATAATACTGAACCCGCATTCCGCCTAAGCTTGAGGCCGAGCCTTTCAGGGAGTGCGCTATATTGGCAATATCATTGAGTTGCCTGGTCACTACCGCCGCTTCTGCCCGCTGGCGGCGCTCGGGCAACATATCGAGGAATATTTTCACTAATTCAGCCAAACGTGGCTCGGATTGGCGCACGCGTTTCAATAACGCGGCTCTATCCCATACCAACTTGTCCGAAACGGGCTCAGCCATGTCTTTGCCAAGGCCTTGCAGAACTTCCAGATCGGGCAGAATGACACCCGCTTTTGATGACTGGCTTCCATGTTCCAGCCAATACAACAACTTCAGCTCCAATGCCTGGGGATCAATGGGTTTTGTCAAATAATCGTTCATACCCACCTGCAAACAACGGTCTGAATCCCCCGCCATGGCATTGGCTGTCATGGCAATCACAACGACGTCTTTATTGGCGACGCCTGCGGCACCGGCACGAATCGCCTGGGTCGCAGTATACCCGTCCATAACCGGCATCTGGCAATCCATAAACACCAACTTGAACGGGTCCCTGCTTTGGGCTTCAATAATCTCGAGAGCCTGCTGCCCGTCTTTTGCCCGGCTGATCTCCAAGCCAAGATCACTGATCAAACCCTCTGCCACTTCGAGATTCACCTCGTTGTCGTCCACCAATAGGATCCGCGTTCCCGCATAGGGTTCGAACGCAGCAAGATCAAGATGATGCTCGGTATCGTCCCTCTCAAATTGACCAATATTTTGCCCGCTAAAAAGCGCAGTGCTCAGTCGCCGGCCCAAATCCAACGGCGTTACCGGTTTATTAAGCCACTCAATCGGACATTGCACTGTTTTCAATGCCGGTCCTGCGCCCCCCTCCTTTGCCACCATAATGTTTGGCCTGGCCCCGGTCATCTGATCCAGAATGGTTAAATCCGCACTATCATCCAACAAGGATTGATCCAAGATAATGACATCGGGTGTGATAGCGCCCGCCACCACGTCCTTCAATAACGCATTTAATAACCCGGTGTAGACCTCTACCTTCGCCTTCCAAATTCGCAACTGCAAAGCCATTGTTTTCGCGGCTGTTGGGTTTGGATGGGCAATCATAATCAGGCGCTCACTCAATTCAAGGAAGGGGACTTCATTGCCGGCGCGCTCCGAGTCGCTAAGCCTGAAGTCAAAGCTGAAGGCGCTTCCGCTTCCTTTCTTGCTTACTACGGAAATATCACCCCCCATCAGCCGGCATAATTGCCGGGAGATGGATAACCCCAAACCGGTTCCACCGAAGCGGCGGGTAATGCTGCTGTCCTCCTGAGCGAAAGCATCAAACAGATAACGCTGCCCCTCCTCTGAAATGCCCACACCCGAATCCCTGACGCAGCCTTGTACCAATACCTCACCATTGCTCTGTTCCAGAGTTCTCATGGAAACATACACTTCCCCGTGCTCCGTAAACTTAATGGCGTTCACAATCAGGTTCGTCAGGATCTGACGTATGCGGTGAGAATCACCAACCAAATAGCGGTGTTTGATTTCAGCCACATCGAGTATGTATTCCAGCTTTTTATCCTGCGCTTTTATCGCCATTGTAAGGGCCAGGTCACACATCAAACGCAGTAAATCGAATTCCTCTTGCTCTATATCGAGTTTGCCTGCCTCGATTTTTGAAACATCCAGAATATCGTTGATCAACGCCGACAATATCACACTGCTATTCTCGGCCATTTTAAGATAATGAAGTTGCTGCTCGCTCAAACCACCCCGCCGCAGTAGCCGCAACATACCCGCCACGCCATTCAACGGAGTGCGTATTTCGTGACTGATGTTGGCAACGAATTCGCTTTTGGATTTACTCGCCGACAGCGCTTCGTTTCGGGCCAGTTCAAGCTCACGTGTGCGTTCAGCCACCTGCCTTTCGAGTGATGCATTCATATTCTGAAGCTTCGCTTCGATATCCACTTGATCGGTAATATCACGGAATATCGCCGCGACACCGGGGATGGAATTCTTTGTTCCGGTAATCGGAGAAAGGGTGACCGAAACAGGAAATACACTTCCGTTCCGCCGTTTGGCTTCAATTTTGAACGCAACGACCAGCTGACCGTTCAGCACTTTATTCATGGTCTCCTGCAGTGATGCGGCGGATTCACGAGTCACGAACAACTCGAATACACTACTGCCGATTGCCGATCGCCTGCTGACACCAAACATATCCTGGGCAGTGTCATTCCAGCTGGTTACAACGGCACTTTTATCCATACCGACGATGGCGTCACTAGAGCCGCTGACGATGGCTTCATACTGGGATAGGGTGTCACTCAAATCAATTTTTTGACTGATATAGTGCTGGTAAGCCGCTATCAAAAAAATTGCCAGAATCAACACTATCCCCGATATAAGCCACAACTTGTTGCGCTGGCTGATCGCTATTTCATTGACGTCGGCAGCCAGCATTCCGATGATCAGCTTCAAATGGCGGCCAGATTCAGCACCGGACAGCTGAATTTCGGAATCCAGAAAATAGAGTGCCTGCGCTGTTTCTATTTCGTTGGCTTGCTTTAATTTTTCGTTGATGCCATTTGAGGCCTGCTCCTTGAAGGTGCCCTCCCAGCTTGGTGCATCGCCAAATTCGAAAGAAAAATTGTTACGTGCGTTAGGATGCAGTATGAAGTTATCTTTGGTATTCAATAAATACAGAACGTATTCTTCATGTAAATTTTGCTCCAGCGGATCGAGCAGAAACTTGGCATCCACATTAATTATAATCAAACCGAAAAACTGGAACTCCCCGTCATACACCGGCATCCCCACTCGGTAAGTGGGTCGATAAGGGTATTCCAATTTACCGTGTTCTTTGTTCAGGTTTAAATCAGAAACGTACACTTCGCCCGGTGGCAGCTTTCGGATCATCTGGAAATACTCCTGATCACCCTTCGACTGCAATAACGCATCCGGCGCCGCTGAGATTTTGCTGTGACGCCGCTCCACCCGGATGAGCTCTTTGCCGGAGTCTGCTTCGCCAATATAGCGTATTTGATAAATTTCAGGATTGTTTTCGAGAAAGCCAATGAATATGGTTTTGAGACGGGATTTCCAGCGCTCGGTGGGGGTTGAGTCTAATGGGTCTATGCCGCCATTTTGCGCTGCACGAACCAGCCCGCTAACGGGCGGCGTACTGAATAGAAAGCGCACCTTTAAGGCGCTCGATTCGATACTGTTCTGGATCATATTGTGGCGCACCACCAATTGATCTCTCAGCTGGTCGCCTGTGGTTTTGAGAATACCGCGCTGGACACTTTGACTCTCATAAACCAGCAAACCGCTACCCACTATCAATATGGCGATCACAGCGATAATAAAAAACCGGGTGTCAGATTGTTTATTCATAACATTATTGCCGCTCTTTAATGAGCTGATGTGGGCTAAAGCGCTTTAATCTCATTCCGCTGTCTCCGTTTAAGGCCGGCAATCCAGCGAGAGAGTGTTCTGCCGGTACGCTTGCTGAAACATCTAATCCTTCTCCGCACCACTTGCTTTTAGAATGGTCAGGCTTTTCGAATACAGTTTAAATCCATCCCGACCTTCTTGCTTGGCATTGTACATAGCAATGTCCGCGTTCTTTATCAGAGCATCCATATCCATGCCGTGGTCCGGTGCCACACTCAACCCCACGCTGGTGGTTACATTCAGCAGATGCTCTCCGATAGTCAAAGGAAGCCGTATTGCTTCCACCACTTTATTACAGATCATAACCGCATCATCAACACTGGAGAGGTCGGGTAGAATTATGACAAACTCGTCTCCACCCAAGCGAGAAACCGTATCCGATTCCCGCACCACAGAGCTCATCCTTTGCGCCATTGCTATTAACAATTCATCTCCCACTGCATGACCCAGGGAATCGTTTATCTGCTTAAACCGATCCAGATCCAGTAGCATTATGCCCACTTGCTTGCCAAACCGTTTGATTCTCTTTAGGGAAGTGGACAGCCGATCCTGCAATAACATACGATTGGGCAATCCGGTTAACTGATCATGGTGCGCAATGTGTTGAATTCGCTCATTGGCCCGTAGCTGCTCGGTAATATCATAAGCCACCAGCAGATAACCGGTTACGACATCATCCTCGGTACGCAAAAGAGTTACCGTTAAACTGACCGGGACCACAGAACCGTCTTTACGAACGTAGCTCCATTTCTGGCTTTCGACTACACCTCGATTGGCTTTTTCCACCAGTACCGAAAAGCATGGCATAATATTTTCGGACAGTTCACTGGAAAGTTCCGCCGCACGGGTTTCAAGTTCGTCCTTCAAATGAAACTGAAGCGCGTTACCTTGGCCGACCAACTCGTCTTTGTTATATAGGAGCAATGCTTCCAGGGCAGGACTGGCAGCCAGAATGTAGCCTTCAACATCGGTCGCGATAATACTGAATGGGGAATTATCTACGATCGACTGCGTTAACTCATGGGCCCGCCTGAGCGCAGCTTCCGCTTCTTTCCGATGACTAATATCAACTATGGTGGCAAGCACCCTTGGTTCGTTGAAGGTTTCAATACCGCTGAGCGAGATTTCTACCGGAATCAGTTTTCCACCACTGCCTTTCAACTTCATCTCAAAATGGTTGTGGACCGACTGTGGCGACACGGCATTAAAATAGGATTGCATCAATGCCGGATAACCGGCGCGCGCATCCTCCGTTAGCAACTTGTCCAAGCGGGCATTTAATAATTCGGGCTTTTCATATCCACACAGCGCGCAGGCTTTGTTGTTCGCTAACACGATCTGGCCTTCACTGTTCACCGCGATCATCGCAACCGGCGCCCATTCAATCGTACGTGACAAGGCGAGCATCTGTTGTTTTTGGTGTGTCACATCGGTAAAGGTCAGCACAAATCCGGTATGATCTAAGCGAGTGGAGCGAATGTCATAGAGGCGTCCGTTATTGAGTTCAAACTCCGCCCGTTTTTGCTCTCCTTTTAGCAGTCGGACCAACAGATCGGCGATGGCCTTCGCATCTGACGCGCCGGATAACACCCCGTTGTCCTGTAATAAAGGGCCAAGACTCTCAATATCGGTTTGCAACTCGGCTATATCAGCCGGCACGCTGAAGGTATCTTTAAAGTGCTGGTTGCAGTACTGAAGTTGATATTCGGTATCCACAACTACAACGCCCTGAATTAGCGTATCCAGGGTCAGGTGGGACAGATTTTTCTCTTCTTCTAGTTTTTCTGCAAGCAAATCCGCGCGGCGTTGCAGCTCGAATTTGCCCAGGGCACGCATCAATATCGGTGCAATAATATCTAAATAATTGCTTTCCGCGTCCTTGGTTATAAAGTCGGCCGCCCCGGCGTCCAACGCAGCAAACGCCAGGCTGACATCATTGGCGGCGGTCAGTATGACAATGGGGAGGTTAATCTGGGCAGAGTTGATTTCTTTAATGAGGGTGATGCCGTCCATATTCGGCATTCTGTAGTCAGTCAGAACGATATCAAATTGGTTGCGTCGCAAGGAATCCAACGCTTCATAGCCATTGGCAACATGGACGACCGCAAACGATTCATCTTCAAGCAGGGGCTTAATCAGCAACGCCTGAACCGGGTCGTCCTCGACGTACAATAACCTGCACCGAACTCTAATCTTATTAGGCAAAAACTCAGCCATAACTCCCTCTAATTATGATGATAAACAGGCAAGCGCACGCCTTAATCATCATTAAAAGATAGGACAAAAACCGAATTTTAGCGGCGTAAATTTGAATAGAACGGGTTATTCCTGGGTTATTTCAGGCTCTTTTGGCTGGATAGTGCCCGGTAGCGGCAAATCCGGTAAACGTTCTGCAATTAATTCCAGTCCGGCCTGAAAGTTTTCATTACTGGATTGGTGATTACCAAGGTGGCTCAACAACCGTCCCAGCTCACCATAGGCCTGGGCACTTTTGCGCGAACGCAGGCTTGCCTCGAAATATTCACGGGCCCGATCCCATTGGTTCAGCCGCAAACTGAGCCGCCCCATGGTCAACAGCAGCATGGGATTACTGGGGCGCTCCTTAAGCCAGTTTTCACACCAGAGCAATTGCTTCTGAACATCGCCCCCGGTAACCCGACCGTAGACCTCAACCAGACTATCGTCCCAGCTTTTCCGCAAAAGATCCGTGATAACACGCTCGGCATCCTCTCCGGCGTTAGCGACCATGAGCGCTTCTGCGTAAATTTTTACCAAACTGGCCTCATTGTGGAATTTTTTTGGTAAGTTATCCCACACGTCTTTCAGATTCTTACGTTTTTCCTCATCAGTACTACCACGAACCGCACGGCGCAATTTACCTTCATAGCACTTTTGTGCCAACTGACTAAAAGCGTCTTCACTCACAACCTTATGCTTTTTTAGCGCCGGTAATAATTCACGCAAGCTATCCCAGTCTTCCAACTCCACATACACCTTGGACAACATTTTAATCACGTACGCATAGCTCGGCGCTTTGGGCTCACGTGACAGCTTCATTAGCGTAGCAAGGCACTCTTCCCAATGTTCGGTTTGGTACTGCAACCGTGCTTTGGTGAGACTCACGGCATCATCGGCGCCTTTGGTGCTTTCGTGGGCCAGGCGCAGATAATTATCACGGCCTTCTGTTTTGCCCTGCTCATGGGCAGCCTGAGCTGCCGTCAGATAGTTTATTAATGGTACTTCGTTGCTTTTTGCCGCTTTTGCCAACTGCTTTTCCGCATTCGCCCAATCGCCCTGCGCCAAAGCGATCAGACCGTTGGTCGTGCGCCGATTGGCATTACGCTGGCTGCGCTTGGCATCAAACAACCACCGCAGCAGCGACCAGGTCCAATACACCACATAACACAGCAAAAGAATGCACAGCACCCCCACCAGTAAACTGGTTTCAAAGGTGTGACGGCCATGGGCCAGCAGCAAATACCCGGGATCTTTTGCAACCGCTTTAAAAAACAAAGCACCGATTAAACTGCCCATCACCAGAAACATGATGGTAGAGGGCTTTAATTTGATGAGATTAAGAAGGCCGGTCACTGAGTTTCCTCCTGCTTCGCTTCCGGTTGCTTCACTTTAGTCTGTGTTTTCGTTTTCTTGTCATTCTCCCGGTGCAAACTCATGGCCTGCTGTTCCCGGAGCAGTTTCTCTTTAGACCAGAACTCGCGAAACACCTGAACCGCTCTCAAGGAGCTTTCGATGGAAGGCACTTTCGGCGCTAATTGCACTTTGAGCAGATCATTCACCTCGGTGACGAATAGTTTGCTCTCGCCACTTTGCTGATGAATAAACAATTGAGCCCGCTGCTTTGCGCCCAGCAAACTCAAGTGATAGGCCTCGTTGTCCCCGCTCAAGAGGGCTAACTGAGCCTGCTGCAATAACAGAATTACGCTTTGCACCAAAAATTCCCGGTCTGCAGTGAGTACTGCAGGGCGGCCTTTTTCGTGTTTCTGGTAATTAAAGAGCGATTTAAGAAAGTGATCAAACCGATAAACGAACAGCGCCATGCCATCATCCGGGATCGCTTCACTGGGTGTTTGCACTGAGCCTTGCTTCAGATCGTAGGAGGGAATCCCCAGCTTGTCGACCCGCTCGGTTAAGGAACTGATCCGAATAAACACGCCATCAACATCGACATTGCTGGCGGATGCCTCTTTCAGTTTGTGAATGTCTTTAAGCAAAGCTTCGCGCAGCCGCCGTGCGGTAGGCTCCTGCATAGCACGCACGATACCGTCTGCTTCGGTCAATAATGCCAGGGCCCCACGGGTGTCCCCCAACAAAGACAAACGCTGCTCGGCGACCGTAACAAAGTGCTCTACTTCCCGGAGCATCCAGTCAATCCGGTTAGTACCGGTGATCGAGGTTATGTTTTCTTCCAGCGTCGACATGCGCGCTTCCAACACTTCCCGGTTTTCATTGGCAGATCGGATCGCCCGTCGCTCCTGGGACCGTTGTCGCGTAATTTCGTCAATCTGTTTTTGTATCTGCTCCAGATGGGTGGTACGCCCCTGCAGCTCGCGGGTTATTTCGTTCCGCTCTTCTAGCGCTACATTACGTTCCAGTTGCTGCTGATAAAACAAATAGCCCACAACCCCCGCTGCGGCTAATGACAGCAACAAAGAAAATAATAAAACCAACCTGGCAGCCCAGGTGAGTTTGGCTTTTGCCGGTTTCGCGTTGGTTTTGGCTTTTCCGGAGGGCGGCGCGCTTGCTGCCACCGGATCCGGGTTGGCAGCGGTCCCGGTGTTCGCTATTGGCGTTTGATCAGATTGGTTATCTGAGGTGTGATTTCCGCCGTTTTTCTTGTCTGTCATTCGGCATCCTAGTCGGCTTGCAGTTGTTCGATAGAGTTGATTACATCCCGGAGCGCCGGGCTTGCAGATTGAATTACGTGCTTAAAACCCAGTCCCGTTGCGAACTGAGCCAATCGCCCACTTATTACAATGAGCGGGTTGTGCAGCAATAATGTCTGTTGCGCTCCCATCAAAGTCATGAGATTACGTAATCCATCACCACTTGTCACGGTTAGAATGACGGTTTCACCCTGTATCAAGCGCCGTTGCAAAGGCCGCGCATCGACGTCCGGTAAAACCCGGCGGTACAATTCCAGGTACTCCACCTTTGCGCCCCGCTGCTGGAGTGTTTGCGCCAGAGTCTCACGGCCACCCTCTCCGCGCAGAATCAGCACCCTGCGATCGACCAGTTGTTGCAGTTCGGACCAATCCAACAGGGTTTCGCTGGTCGCCCCCTGTTGCGCTACCTTCGGGTTCACCTGCCAACGCCTCATTTCCTCGCCGGTAGCCGGCCCTACGGCCATCCACCGTTGCTGCACCGGCCATTGCGGCCAATAATCAGCAAGTGCCGATAGCCCGAGCGCGGCCGCATTGGCAGAAACACAGATAACAAAATCGTAGCGATCCAGTTCCATTATCAGGCTGCGTTGTGCCGGATCGAGTTGAAGGGGCTCAATTTCCAAGGTGGGAAGTACGATGACATCAGCGCCTGCGCCCGCAAGGCACCGGGTAAGCTCGCCGGCTTGCTCCGCAGGCCGGGTAACGAGCACCGTCTTCCCCTGCAGCGGGGTGCTCATAGGTGACCGCATTGCATTATGCGCCCTGCTCATAAAGTCGTTGCAGAATTTGGTCCGCGCCCTGAGATAACAGTTCGTCAGCCAGCTCATATCCCAGCGCTTCTGCCTGTTCCCGGTGGCCACGGACCTCATGGCAAATCAAACGGGAGCCGTCCGGTTCACCCACCAGGCCACGCAACCAAAGTTGATCACCCTCCAGTTCCGCATAGCCGGCAATAGGCACCTGACAACCGCCCTGCAGGCGGGTATTCATGCCTCGCTCCGCCATCACCCGGCAGTGGGTATCCGCATCACTCAACACCGTTAACAGGGATAGGGTGTCGTCATCCTGCAGGCGACATTCAATACCAATGGCACCCTGGCCCACGGCAGGCAGACTTTCCTCCGGGGACATCGCTCGCCGGATGCGCGCCTCAAACCCCAACCGACGCAATCCGGCTGCTGCCAGAATAATGGCATCGAATTGACCGTCGTCCAGCTTTGCTAAACGGGAGTTCACGTTACCGCGCAGATCGACAATTTTCAGATCGGGCCGGCGCGCTTTGATCTGCGCCTGACGGCGCAAACTGCAGGTACCGAGGATGGCGCCCTGAGGCAGGTCTTCAATGCCATCGTATTGATTAGAAACAAAGGCATCACGGGGATCTTCACGTTCACAGATTACCGACAGCCCAAGCCCTTCCGGAAAGTCGACCGGCACGTCTTTCATGGAATGCACCGCGATATCCGCGCGGTTTTCCAGCATTGCCAGTTCCAGCTCTTTTACAAAGAGCCCCTTACCACCCACCTTGGCCAAAGGCGTATCCAGGATCACATCGCCGCTGGTTTTCATGGTAACCAGCTCGACCTTCAAATCCGGATAGAACTGCAACAACCGGGATTTCACTGACTCGGCCTGCCACAATGCCAACGGGCTTTGACGGGTCGCAATTCGCAGGAGTTTTGGGGTCATAAAAGGGTGCCTCTAAAATAAAGGCTGAACCCTATCACATCAGAACAGGGGATTCATCAAAGGCTTTGCAACAGCTTTTTAACCGACGAGGCGTGCCGGCGGCTTACCGCCAGCCGTTCTTCAACACCCTGAATCCGCAGATAAAACTGGTTGCCCTTGTGTTCCAGCGCTTCGATGTAACTGAGCGCAACCAGCGCATTGCGATGTACCCGTAAAAAGCGATCGCCGAACTCGGTTTCCAATTCCTTCAGCGTTTCATCCAGCAGGGTTTCCCCCTGGCTATGACGCACAGTGACGTATTTCTGGTCCGCCAGGAAATAACGAACATCGGCAACCGCAATCAGATCGATGCCCTTGCGGCTTCGCACACTGATATATTCACGTTCTTTGGCATTGGCTTGCTCTGGTTGAGCCACGCCGGTTTCACGTCTTACGGCCAGCATCTGGGCTTTATTCACTCGCCCCGCCTTGCTAAGGGCTTTTTCCAAATCTTCCTGACGCACCGGTTTCAGCAAATAATCAACCGCATTGACTTTAAACGCGGCAATCGCGTGTTCATCATAGGCAGTACAGAAAATAATGGCGGGCGGGCTGTCACTTTCCGACAGTCGCGACGCGGCCTGCAGGCCATCCATTCCCGGCATTCGAATATCCAGTAAAATAATATCCGGGTAAACAGAGGGCACCCGTTCCAACAGCTCCTGACCATTTTCAGCTTCACCGACGCACAAAGTAGCCGGGATACGCTCCAACATACGTCGCATACGGTCGCGAGCCAAAGGCTCATCATCACAAACTAATACTCGGATCATCTGACCTCACTTCTCCTCTTTATTGTTCATTATTGTCGCCGGGAGAGTCAGCAGGGCACATCAAATATTATTACCTTAGCACGATTAGAGCACGAAAATAGCGCATTGCGTCAACCTTTTAAGACCCGGTGTATACGGGCTATGGCGTCGCTTTGAGAGGATATGGATAGGAGAGCCGGGTGATATAACGGCCGCCTTCCGGATAGCCGGTAAGTTTGGCACGCTCTCCATAAAGCGCCGCCAAGCGATTACGGGTGTTCTCCAGCGCCATATGATTGCCCTCAGACGCTCCGGTGTGCAAACCGGGCTCAAACGGGTTAGTAATGGTGAGTTCAAACACGCCATGAGCATAGCCCGCGAAAATTTCCACCAGCCCCCCTTTGGGCACCGGCTGCACCCCATGAAGAAGGGCATTTTCCAGGAGCGGCTGCAAAGTTAATAAGGGGATATTAACCTGCTTAGGCACCGAGCGTATTTCCCAGCTCACTTGCAGGCGTTTGCCCAACCGCAGCTTTTCTATATTCAGATACTTTCTGCACAGCTCAAATTCCTCTTCAATCGGCACCTGATTACCCATATGGTTAAGGCTTGCCCGGAACAGCGCAGACAAATCCTCGACTACGGTTTCCGCCGTACGCGGGTCGGTTTCAATCAGGCTGGCCAGAATATTCATACTATTAAACAGGAAGTGCGGACGTATGCGGGACTGTAATGCCTGAATCCGGTGCAATAATTCCGACTGGCGCCGGGCAATCAACATGGCCTGCAGATAAAAATAACGGATCACCAACCCGCCCACGATGGCGGCGATCGCGACGTTGGTAAGCACCACAGCGGAGTAAAGCACGCTCACCGCCGATGCATCCGGCGGCGGAAAAAACACCCACTGGCTAATGACACTGACAACCCAGGTATTCACCGGGATCAACAAATAACTGATGGCCACGGCACGGGCGGGCCTTAACTTGCGCAGAAAATCACGCATCTGGCACAACAGCGCCGCACTGCTCAAGGCGACCCACTGAACGAACAGCGACACCAGCCCCAGCTTCATCCAGTCGTATTGCACCAGGCTGCTTTCGATCAGCACAATCACCACGGCAAATAATTCGGCGATCAGCACCAGAAAGAATACCGGCTGGCGAGCACACAGATCCGGTAAAAAGAAAGTTTCTTCCGGTTCATCTTGAGGTGGAGTCGGTTTTACCATGCTTACCCGGAACTGCTGTTATGTAATGCATTAAGGTTGGGTGATATAATTCGCGCACTTTTCAGTATAAGCCAAACCTAATTTATATCAGACCAAATTTCTCCGGGACCCTCCTATGTCAGAACAATCCAAAAATAAGCCCACTCAGAACAGTCAGTGGGGCGGCCGCTTCTCTGAAGCCACCGATGCTTTTGTACAGGAGTTCACCGCCTCTGTGGACTTTGATCAAATCATGGCGGACCAGGACATTAACGGTTCCATTGCCCACGCTACCATGTTGGCTCACGTGGGTGTGCTCACCGCAGCGGAGAAAGACACCATCATCGACGGCCTGGAAGCCATTCGGGAGGAGATCCACAACGGCGAGTTTGAGTGGTCTGTGGCGTTGGAAGACGTGCACATGAACATAGAAGCACGCCTCACGCAACGCATCGGCATCACCGGTAAAAAGCTGCATACGGGCCGTTCCCGCAACGATCAGGTAGCAACGGACATCCGCCTGTATCTGCGCGACGCGGTGGATCATATTCTGAGTGAAATCAAACGCCTGCAATCCGGCTTGATCGATCTTGCAGAGCGCGAAGCAGACACCATCATGCCCGGATTCACTCACCTGCAAACCGCTCAACCGGTCACATTCGGGCACCATATGCTGGCCTGGAACGAGATGCTGTTCCGCGACTATGAGCGCCTGCAGGACTGTCGCAAACGCATCAATCGCATGCCGCTGGGTAGCGCCGCCCTGGCGGGTACGACCTATCCCATCGACCGTGCCATGACGGCACAGTTATTAGGCTTTGACGGCATCTGCGAAAACTCTCTGGATGGCGTCAGTGACCGGGACTTTGCCATCGAGTTTTGTGCCGCCAGCTCGCTCATCATGACGCACCTGTCACGTTTTTCCGAAGAGCTGGTGCTGTGGGCCTCGGCGCAGTTCAATTTTGTTGATCTGCCGGATCGCTTCTGTACCGGTTCGTCCATCATGCCACAAAAGAAAAACCCCGACGTACCCGAGCTGGTACGCGGCAAAACCGGCCGTGTCACCGGCCACCTCATTTCATTGCTGACCCTGATGAAATCCCAATGTCTGGCCTATAACAAAGACAATCAGGAAGACAAAGAACCCCTGTTCGATACGGTGCAAACCATTTCGAACTGTCTGCGCGCCTACGCCGATATGATGCCGGCCATTGAAGTAAAAAAAGACAATATGCGCGACGCGGCCCGCCGTGGCTTTTCCACGGCCACGGATCTGGCGGATTACCTGGTAAAAAAAGGCGTCCCGTTCCGCGACTCCCACGAAATTGTCGGCAAAGCGGTGGCTTACGGGGTAGCCCAGGTTAAAGACCTGTCTGAAATGTCGCTTCAGGAATTACGTCAATTCAGTGACATGATTAGCGAAGATGTATTTGATGTTCTGACCCTGGAAGGCTCCGTAAATGCCCGGAACCACCTGGGCGGAACCGCGCCTTCTCAAGTAAGAGCGGCCGCCGGTCGTGCCCGTACCAAATTACAAAGTTAAAGTATTCGCTATCGGGTCTGAGCCGGTTTAAGCTCTGCACAAGGGTTGCAGAGCCAGGCATTTATGCTGTGATCCGTACCCAAAGTACAAATACCGGTATAAATGCCAAAAACTTTTACAATAACTGCTCAATCAAGTTATAGCGCGAAGACGCGGAATTCATTAATCTCGCCAACTTGCTATCTAACATCATACCCCTAAGCTATATTGGTTGCTGTTTGAACAAATCGCAGTCAACATAGCTTGCGTTCCAATACCGACCCGGATTTAAGGAGAAACACCCACTATGACATGGGAAGCGTGGTTTACCCTCGCCCTGTTGGCTGCTGTACTCATTACTTTAGTGGTTAGCGAAATCGCACCCTATATCATTATGATGGGTGCGCTCACCCTGCTCAGTGTTACGGGCGTACTGACCCCCCAGCAGGCGTTGGACGGCTTCAGCAACCCCGGTCTTATGACCGTGGCGGCGATGTTTATTATTGCGGCTGGCATGCAAAGTTCCGGTGCCTTAAACGGTGTTGTCGACAAACTGTTCGGACACCCTAAAAGCGCCCGTGGCGCCCTATTCCGCCTGTGCACACCGGTTCTGATTCTGAGTGCTTTTTTGAACAACACTCCGGTGGTGGCAACCATGATTCCGGCGGTTCGCAGTTGGGCCGAAAAGATCGATATTCCTGCTTCCAAATTATTGCTGCCGCTGAGCTACGCGTCCATCCTGGGAGGCACTATCACCCTGATAGGCACCAGCACCAACCTGATCGTCAGTAGCCAATTCGAGGAACTGACCGGCAAGCCCGGCTTTTCCCTGTTTTCCATCACGGCACTGGGCCTGCCGGTGGCTGTCATCGGATTGCTGATCATGGTTTTTGTTTTTCCGCGCTTGCTGCCCAGTTACGGCGCTACCAAAACCTTCGGTAAAGTCCGCGAGTTTACCCTGGATGTCTTTGTGGACCCCAATGGGCCCCTGGTTGGCAAATCGATTACCGATGCGGGTCTGCGAAACCTGAAACGGCTGTTTCTGGCGGAAATTGAACGCGATGGCAGCTTACTGGCGGCGGTATCACCGCACGTCAAACTGAACGGCGGTGATCGCCTGACGTTTGCCGGTGACACTGACGCATTATCTGATCTGCTCGCAATCCGCGGTATTTTACCGTCTCACCACCGGGATGAAGTGGTGGGCGCGAACCGTCCCGAACGCTACCTGGTAGAAGCCGTTCTGTCGCCCTACTCGGCGGTGCTGGGATTAAGCATTAAAGACAGCCAGTTTCGGGATCGGTATGGCGCGGTGGTATTGGCAGTGGCGCGTAACGGACAACGCTTGCACGGCAGCCTGGGTGCCATTCGCTTACGCGCCGGTGACACGCTGCTGCTGGAAGCGCGCCCCAACTTTGTACGACGTCAGGGTAACAGCCGCGATTTCCTTTTGGTCAACGACCTGGGGCGTGAATCCATCCGCCACGAAAAAGGCACTTTGGCCTGGGTAATTCTGTTGGCGGTGATCGGCAGTGCCGCGTTCGGTCTCACCTCCATCCTGAATGCATCCCTGATCGGTGCAGCCGCCATGATCGGCTTCCGCTGTTGCTCGTTAATGCAGGCCAACCGCAGCCTGGATATCCCGGTTCTGGTGACCATCGGGGCTTCATTCGCCATGGGTACAGCCTTATACGAAACCGGTGCCGCCAATGCGCTGGCCGATCTGGTAATTAAAATCAGCGGTGGAAACCCGGTACTGATGCTGATAGCGATCTACGTTTGCGTTTCAATGCTGACCGAATCCATTACCAACAACAGCGCGGCGATTCTGATGCTACCGGTGGTGTTACAGGTTACGGAACAGATGAACCTGAATCAGACGCCCTTCATACTGTGCATAATGATGGCGGCTTCCGCCAGCTTTGCGACCCCGCTGGGCTATCATACCAATCTGATGGTATTCGGTCCGGGGGGGTATAAATTCAAAGATTTCCTGAAAGTGGGGGTCCCCATGAACATTCTGATGGGTATCACCACCGTCACCATGGCCATTACCCTTTATCCCCTGAGCAATTAATCAGTACGCCACACCGAACGGGCCGACGCACTCACTCCGGCCCGTTCAGCCAAGCGATGGCTTTACTCTCGTCGTAAAATTTTCGGATATTATGTCCGGTGTTGCGCAGCACCGTTTCAACGAAATCATGACTGCGATCCATATGATGCACGAGCAATGCGGACCGCATCGATTTGTCGATATTGATTTCTTTGGAATCCTCGTGAGCAAAATAGAAATTTTCCGATACGCTATCAACGTTTTTCGCCCGCCGAAAGTCGAATAACACACGCTTCAGGTTTTTTTCATCGCAGTATTTCGTTACCGCAATTGCTATTTCCCTGGCCCCCTTCCGGTCGAAATCTTCATTGGCAGTGACGATAAAATACGGGCCACTAAGCACACTTTTAATGCTGAAAAACATGGAAATTCCTTGCATCAGAGACCAGGTCACCGCCCTGAATCCGATCAACTTAAAATTGACATGCAGTCTAATAGCGCAATGTATGCAAGGTTATTAAACTCAATCCTCTCTGCAGCAAAAGCCGCTCCCTTGAGTGTAGACAATCTATTGTTTCCGACAATATAGTTGGCATTCCCTTATCGCCGGCCCTAAAGCAGGGCAAGCTGACACTGAGTCTGCTGTTGCCCTGCCAGTCGATGCCTTTGAGCTGATTAGTACATTCGTGAGATCGTGACCTTTGCTACCGGGCCAGCCCACTGGTAAGCCGCCTGACTCAGCTCACCCTCCCCGTGTATACCCGGGCTGGGATACACATAGCCTTCTCCATCCTCATCCGGAGACAAACCTTCACCCCCACACGCAGGGCCGGGAATCGCACCGCACATCTCACTGTTGGGTTCACTGCCGGCATCGTAGGCATCGGCCAGATAACTGACGCTGCCAATATAGGGCAACACGACTTTATTCAGGCTAACAAAGGTGTCGTTGGTGGGCAGCAACATGGCTGCCAGACTGAAATAACCAAAACGGTTAAACCAGCCGGACGTATCGATTTCAAATGTAACGGTTTCGCCCGGCCCCAGTAGCCCTTCGGTTTGGGCAATTGAATGTACTGAGTCGTCACTTTCAAGCACGGACATCAGCGGGCCGGTGTCACCCGCTTCGGCAATATAAGCGATGCCTTCTGAAGCCGGTTCACCCAAGTTGAATAATTGCAGAGAGCGTTTATGAGTCGCCGCAAGAAACGGTGTAAAGCTGATGCCTTTGGTCAAATTGGTTACTGAAACCGTGAAGTGCATGGATTGACGATGCTTTGATTTAAGATTAGCGCGGGCATCGGATTGAGATTCTGCTTTGACGGGGGCTGCAACGGCGGCCGCAATAAAAACAGCCGCCAAAGAAAGTCCGGTTTTCATAATTTTGTTACCTCGATGTTGGATTATTTTTTTAATGCTCCTTCAGCCTAATTAGGCAACATCACACCGACATCACGAACTTATCACAACTTTGTCACGGACTTCCGAAAGTCTCTCAACAGTAGCAGCGGACCACCGTTGCGGATTCTAATTTCCCTGCGCCAGATGAGTATTTAATTGAAACGTAAAACGAGTGCCACAGGATCGCTGCGAGTGAGCTTCCGTTTGGCTTTGATGATTGCTTTGCACGGTAATCTTGCTTAAATGCAAATCCAGTATCCGTTTTACAATAGCCAGACCTAACCCGGTGGACTTTAAATCTTCCTGGTCTTTATTCTGAGCATGGTAAAAACGGTCAAAAATATAAGGCAGGTCCGCCGGTGCAATACCGCTGCCATTATCGGATACCATAATACGCACTCCGTCCGGTTGTGACTGCTTTTCAATGGTAATCTGAATGGTTCCCTGTACCGGGGTATGGCGTAATGCATTTTCCAGCAGATTTTCCATCACCCGTTCCATTAAATGGATGTCCGCATAAACCTGCGCATTCTGCAGATCGCCCTCCAGCTCAAGCCGGATTTGCTTGCGCTCTGCTTTTAAACGGAAATCCTGCACGATATCCTGAATCAACTCAGCAATAGAAAATGTTTCCAAAACCGGTTGCACTGCATTACTGTCCAACTTGCTCAGCTCAAATAAGTCCGCGACTAAACGCTGCAAGCGCACACCATGATTGCGGGTAATCGTCAGATATTGTTGGCGAGTGTCCGCATCCAGTTGCGGGAACTTCAACTGCAAGGTTTCAATGTAGCCCAGCATACTGGTGAGCGGCGTCCTCAGATCGTGAGATATATTTGAGATCAACTCCCGCCGCATCGCGTCGGATTCCTGAATCTGTTTCATTTGTTGTGCAATCCGTTGCTGCATGGAATCAAACGCGCGGCTGAGCCGTTCAAGCTCGTCTTTGCGTCCGTGCAAATCCGGCTGCCGAACCGGCTCGACCGCAGAATTTCCCGATTCAAGACTGCTCTGGTAGAAGTGATCGGCTTTATCGGTCAATGCTTGCAGACGCCGGCTAAGACGGGCAAAAATCAGCAGCGCAGTAACCAAACCGAATGCAAGGCAGCCTACCAATGCCAGAGCACTTAAGCGAAATACCTGACTGCTAAAAACGCTGGACGCCAACTGCTCCTGCTTATGCCCTTCCAACACCACATAAACATAGCCTTCCAACCGATCACCCTGGCGCACTTCCGCTGCGCTGAACACCTTCTTTCTTTGGGAATTGCGCGGATCATCCCCCGCAATCGGAAAGCGGGCGTTGGCCGCAAGAAACTGTTTTACCGGTTTCAGATCCACTTTGCCTAGCACCAAAGAGCCGTCACCCAGGGCGTGACTGATAATCGTACCTTGGGGGTCGAGCAGATAAACTTCGATAGCAGGATTCACCACCATGGCGTGATGTGCCAACGTTTTTAGCGCATCAACATTGGCTACCCCTTTTGAAATCAACTGCAGCTCATTGGTCACATACATCGCCACGGAAGCGTTCAGGCGCTGCATTACCTCTTCTGAATACCGATCCATTGAACTACGGGTTAATGCCAGCACGGCGACGCCGATCAGGGCAAATAACACCACCAATGTCAAAGATAGTTTTACGTACAACCGGTTAAACATGGATACCCCGCCACAACAGATTATTGTCCGAACCGATAACCGACACCCCAAACCGTGAGAATATAGATCGGGTGCGCAGGGTCGGGTTCGATCTTGGAACGCAAACGATTGATATGGGAATTCACGGTATGTTCGTAACCGTCATGACCGTATCCCCAAACGCAATCCAATAATTGGGCACGACTGAATACCCGTCCGGGGTGACTGGCAAAGTGGAACAGCAAATCGAATTCCCGTGCTGTCAATTCCACTGCATCACCCTGTCGCCGGGCTTGTCTTTTATCCGCATCCAGCTCCAAATCCTGGTACCGGATTAGACGTTGTTGTGTGGTATCTTGCTGAACCTTCCGCATCGCTTCACAACGGCGGAAAATCGCTTTTACTCTCGCCACTAATTCCTGCACGCTAAACGGTTTGGTCAGGTAGTCGTCGGCGCCAATTTCCAGCCCTAATACCCGGTCCAGCTCTGACGATTTCGCGGTTAACATCAATATCGGCACATACGATTGCCGACTGCGCAGCTGTTTACAAATATCCAGGCCGTTCATCCCCGGCAGCCGCAAATCCAGCAAAATCAGATCCCAATCACGGGATTGCGCCAGCTTCAGCCCGTCCAGGCCATTATCAGCCAGCTCGACCTGATCACAGCATTCCAACAGGTGCAGGCGTATTAAGCGGGCGATATCCAGCTCATCCTCTATAACCAATACCGATTTGGTTTCCATTGTTTCATCCTGTGTAGGCCCGAAACCGGGGCTGAGAGAACCTTTTTACCTCAAACATGTCACAAAATCCTCACACAGCTGCAAACCACGCCCGGTTAGGTCCGACTTGTCATTTTGCACTGATCGTCGGATCATAGAGACTGTTATTTCAGGCCCACAAGAGTGCGTTCTCATGACTTATTACAGATTACTTATACTCAATATGATCGGTTTTACATTGTTGGCCAGCGGGTGCGCCACCTCACTGCGGGTCAGCACCGACTATGACGAGCAGTACTCATTTGAAAACAAGCGACAATACGCCCTCACACAACCGGACGACATAAAAACCACCCGCAACGACATCACGAAAGGCCGTATAGAGAAAGCGTTAAGAGCACAACTGAAGCTGCGTGGGTTTGTGGAAACAGACAAAGATAAAGCCGATATCTGGATCAGCTTTTTTGCGACCACAGAGGCGCAGCAGGATTATCGAACTTATAGTACCTATAACTCGTTCTACGGTTATGGCGGCTGTTATCGCTGTTTCTATGCGCCAATGATGATGAGCAGCACCGAAGTCGTGGAATACACCAAAGGCACATTGATGATTGATGTTATCGATCCCGCTACCAACACATTAAAATGGCGCGGCTCCACCAGCAGTAAAATCACCACCGCCGCAGCCGACAGCATGACGGTAACGGAACGCACAGAGAAAGCGTCAGCAGCAGTCGCGGCTATCCTGGCAAATTACCCGCCCGGAGTCACGCCACCAACCGCCGAGGAAAACTAGACGGGTTGTCTTTAAAGCAAGCTGCTTACAGCATCTCTGTCAGCAGCACACCAATGCCCAGACGTTCAACCCGGTGATTATAATCAATCATGCTCTCACCGTAGCCATTGAAATACTGCACCAGCCCGCGTAAACGACCCCACAACGGAAAACTGGCATTTAATTCCACGGCACCGTAATTCGGTGAGTTCATATTATTACGCAACATCAACGAGAACTCGTATTCATTCTGCTCCCAGGTACCGGTCAACTCAAAGTAACCCATGTATTTATAAATGTCCGGATTATCATCCCCTGAGGCCTGCAATGGGTCCTCTTTCTCATCTTCGGGCAGGCGGTACCACGGCCTGAATTGAATCAGATAATTGTCTTTAGCGTAGATATAATTTAGAAACACCTTATTCCAACTGCGGCTCAGCAACTGGGTGCGGCCATTCGATTGGTGCTCAAGACCCACGGCTAAAAACGTATCGGCACCCGTAAAACTGGACGTTAACGGCGTTAAGTAAAAGAATTCGGGGTTGTAATTGGTCTCACGGAACGGCGCTGAAATATCGTCGTTGTATACCTGCCAGAAAGCGGTGAGGGTAAATGCAAAATAGATCGCATCCCCACTGAAAAACAGATCTTCATAATTTAGCGGTACTTTCAGGCTGACCTGTAATTTGGCTTCGGCATTATCAATTTCACCGAATTCCGATGCAGCGCTGTAGGCCTGCTGATTGGGTTCCTTCATATAGGTGTAGGGCAAAATGTAATTACTGCGGTGTGGCGTGATGACAAACGGATTCCATTCTGTTCGCTGCTCCATCGCCATGCGCTTTTTCGCTTCAGACACGTCTGGTTGGGCCTCCTGCACGGCTTCCAGGTGCTCGGCCTGGTGCGGCTTATCGGCATTTTCCAGCGCCTCCACCTGCATCTGCTCGCACTCCGCCTTCATCTCCCCTACGGTCATTGTGGGAATAGCCGTCTTCAATTGCTCCTGCATACATTCTGCCAAAGGCTGAGCGTATGCCGTCCCCGTCAACGTGCTTATCACCACTGCCCAACCGAATTTGTTTAGTACCCGTAGCATTGTCCCACCTAAGCCGACTTGTCTTTGTGGTGCACACAATAGCCCAGCGTATTTGGCCTTTTCAAGCAAATTCGAAAACTCCCCCTATACTAATAAACATGACGCAACCAAAAGAAATTGCGCCGGATCTGCAGGAAGGTATAGACCGCAAGTTACTGAAACAATTAAGAGAACGCTTCTTAGAGGTCAATCACGGTCGTTTGGAGCGGATGCTGTCTACGCTGAGCGTGCGGCACCGTATGTTCCTGGAGTCACTGCCGCTACTACTACATATCAACCACCCATCATTACCGGGCTACGTTTCAGGTAGCACACCGAATGGTGTGTGCGGCTTCACCCCCAACAAAGCCAACCTGCGTGCCGCCAGCAGCATTTCCCGAAGTTTTGCCTACCGCAAACGCCCACTGCAGCAAGAACGAATTTTCAGTATCTTCTTAATGGGCAGCACCGGCACCGTTGCCCATTCGGATACCAGTGATATGGATATCTGGATCTGCTATGACCCGGCCTTAAGCCAGGGAGCCGTTGATGAGTTACAGGACAAGTTACATGGCATTGAAGTCTGGGCTGACTCCATCGGCTTGGAAGTGCATTTCTTTTTGATGGATCCAATCAAGTTCCGCAACGGTGTGCGCAGCGATTTGTCCGGTGAAGACTGTGGCAGCGCCCAGCACTACCTGTTGCTGGATGAGTTTTATCGCACCAGCATCATGGTGGCCGGTCGCTATCCTTTATGGTGGATGATCCCGGCCTACGATGAAAACAGATACACAGAAATTGCCGACATGCTGCTTAGGAAGCGCTTTTTAAAGCCTGACGACTGTGTTGACTTCGGCGGTATCTCCGATTTTCCAGCTGGAGAGTTTATCGGCGCCGGTATGTGGCAACTGTATAAGGGCATTGATTCGCCTTATAAATCCGTTATCAAAATAGTGCTAACGGAAGTCTACGCCAGCGAATACCCCAATGTAGAAAGCCTGAGCATCGTCTATAAAAAGAAAGTGTATGCCGGCAACCTGGACCTGGATGAACTTGACCCTTATGTAATGCTGTACCGTAAAATCGAGAATTATCTGATCGAACGTAAGGAGCTACGGCGCCTTGAGCTGATCCGCCACTGTTTCTATTTCAAGGTCAATGAAAGTCTTAGCCGAACCCCCAATCAGGTTATGACCAATTGGCGACGTCAAGTGATGCTGCGCCTGGTGCGGGAGTGGGGCTGGAACGAGAATTACATTCAGCAACTGGATAATCGACGATATTGGAAAGTAAACCGCGTCAGCATGGAACGCCAGGAGCTGGTACAGGAGCTAAACCACAGCTATCGCTTTCTCTCCAGTTTTGCGCGTGAAAATAACATCGAAGCCTTAATCAAACAGGAAGACATGAACATTCTGGGGCGGAAGCTGTACGCCGCATTCGAGCGCAAAGGAGGCAAAATCGAACTGGTTAACCCCGGCATTACAGCCAGCCTGGTAGAAGAACATTTATCGTTTCATTATGTGCGCGATGAAGAACATGGCATCAATAATTACTGGGCGGTGTTTTCAGGTTATCTCAAAGAGCGCGAAGCCCGTGGTCGCGAGCCAACCAAGAAAGGCCGTAGTATTATCGAATTAATCTCCTGGTGCTATTTCAATAAACTGCTGGATCAAACCACTCGCTTATCGGTAGAAGACAACGACACCGATATGACTGAGCACGAATTACAACAAACCGTACAATCTTTCTTTCAGATTCACGGTGAAACGCTGCCTTACGCACCGCAGCAAAATTTTGATCACTCCGCGTTTCCCACCAAAATCACCCTGTATATCAATGCCGGTATCGACCCGATGCGGCCCATGACCCTAAAAGGCATCCACCGCCTGTCGGATCAAAGTGACGCACTCAGTTACAGCGCCTTTCATCACAACCTGGCCATCACCGTCGATCAGGTGACTTTTAATAGCTGGGGTGAAATTATTTGCAGTCACTACTCCGGGGAAAACGCGCTCATCGATTGCCTGGTTCATTATATGCGCCAAATCCCCCCCGATGGTTCGATTCCGTTGCCGCGACTGGACGTTCGCTGCTACTGCCCCAGCCGCGCCAGCGCCATCGCACTGCGAGTGGAAGAATTATTTCGGGATATAATCTCATGCTATTACAGTGGCACCCGTAGCCTGGACACCCGTTACATTCTGGAAATCGAACAGTTTATTTATATGCTGCAGTTCCGCCGTAACACACCTTATGTGCGGGGAATGCGCAATTATAAAGACCTGATTGAAGCGCTGGGCGAGTCGCAACCCCAATACAGCCAAATCGTCGTGGACCGTAATGCCTTGGTGAAACACCCCTTGCGCATGGTGGCCAAGATGGGGGCGCCGGGCCGTATTCAAGCGTTCTATCAAAGCAATGGTGATCAGGCCGATATATTTATACACGACGAACTGGGGTCTATTTTCTTTACCCAGAAAAACTATTTTGATGAAAAAACCGTACTTAACCCGATTCGGCATTTTCTGGAAAACATACAACTCAGGCGCAGCACGCTGGACCGCAAGGACGACATCCCTTCACAAAAAGTGGCCTATTACTACATCTCCCGTAACCGTCGTGGCGATATGCAAACCAGGCGCAAAGAATTTAAAGCCCTGGAGCATGACGAGGAGCATCACAGTATTCAAGCCATTGCCCAGACCGGCACCTTTGGCGATGTGTTCTACACCATCTATTGTGACAACCAGGAATTCTCGCAACTGGAGTACGGTGATGCGTTGTTTGCCGCCGTCGCCGGTTACATCGCATCCCTGCGACGCAACCGTGAACAATACCCCTGCTACATCACTGACCTGGACCTCAGTCAGCTGGACTTACCCCAGGGCGAGCAACTGCAAACCGTTCAGTTTCTACAGCACAAAGAAAAGCTGGAAAGCGCAATCAACTCCGCCTTGCGACTGGCGTGAGTAAGGCCCTGCCGGCTTACTTCATTTGTCCGATCTGTTGTTTCGCTCGCTGTAACGCCGGACGCGAACTGATTTCACCGTACCAACGTTGAATATGCTGGTAAGGCCCGAGATCGACACTGGTGATCTCCGAGGTATTGAGCAGCGGAAAGGCAAAGGTATCAGCAATACTGAAACGGCTACCGCCCAGGAAGGCTTTCTTTGCCAGAATGTTGTCGATCACCGGTAATTGTTTGTCCAGCCACCCCTTGGCTTCGGCCAATACCGCCTGATCCGGTTGCTGTTTCATCATTGGCATTACGATTTCCTGCCAGAAGAATGCACCCAGCCATCGGCCTATGTGGGTTTGCATCAAATCCATAACCTGATCGATTTGCGCGGCTGCCACCGGGTCCTGAGAATACAATTGCTGACCACTGCAATTTGCCATATACCGGCAGATACTGGCACTCTCGATAAACGTATTACCGTTGTGCTCCAGGGCCGGAATCTTTCCCAATGGATGAATTGCCAGATAGTCCGGGTGCCGGTTTTCGCCTTTCGCCAGATCCACCGGGTGGAATTGGTATTCCAGGCCCAATTCCTCGGCAGTAAAAACCACTTTAAGCGGGTTAAAAGTACCGAATCCGTATATGTTGTACATTGTCGTTCGCTCCATGTTTATCGCTGGCCAATGAAACCGTTACTTGCATTATACAAGCTGAATCGAAGGCTACTTCCATCGATTGCATTTTGCAAGTAATATGACGCCTTTCATCAATCGGGACGGCCCATGGCTTCAAAAAAAGAGCATAGAATGCGCTCCGAATGTCCGATCGCCTGTGGGTTGGATATTGTCGGCGATCACTGGACGCTGCTTATTGTGCGGGATTTGCTGATTTTCGGACGCCATGAATACAACGAGCTGCTGCAAGGGAACGAAGGCATCGCCAGCAATATACTCAGTGACCGTCTGCAGAAACTGCAGAATAATGACATCGTCCGCTCCATCCCCCATCCGCAGAACAAGCGCCGCAAGCTGTATTACCTCACCGGGCGCGGCAAGGATCTGATCGGGCTGATTATGGCAATCGGCGATTGGACCCAAAAGCATCTCGGCAAACCGGTGCGGCTGCCCGTCAGTCACCCGGCTGCCGCAAGCGCGAGCCCGGAACAATTTAAGGAACGGGTGCTGCATACGCTGCAACAATGGGAAATTGAATACGGCATTCACTGACAGTCAATCGTTTAAACCCGGCATTCGCGCCCGACCCCGGCGCTGGGTATAATGGCGCAAATTTTACCACTCACGGAACCCTGAAATGCTTAACTTCGCTACAAGGCTCGCACTACTGGCCTTCGGCATATGGTTGATTTCTGCATGTGGCCAAAAGGGGCCGCTGTACATGCCCAATAACCCGCCTCCGACAAAAGCTGAGAAGCTGTGCCCGACCTGTGCTGCGATACACGCTGATTCGAAAGCTGATGCGGCAGCAACCAACGATGAGAAGCCGGGTGATTCATCCGAAGACCTGCACGACAGCCAGCAAGAATCCCGTGAGACAACGCCAGATGAGATCACTGAATGAGCCAATTTCACTACCAGAACCAAACGCTTTTCGCTGAACAGGTTGCCGTTAACCGCATCGCAGATGCCGTAGGCAGTCCTTGTTACGTCTATTCCAGGCAGGCCCTGGAAAACCACTGGCAGGCGTTCGACGAAGCCTTTGGCACGCATCCACACCTGATCTGCTACGCAGTCAAAGCTAACTCCAACCTAGCGGTGCTAAACGTGCTGGCGCAACAAGGCGCGGGCTTCGATATCGTATCTCAAGGAGAACTGGAGCGGGTACTCAAGGCGGGCGGCGATGCAGGCAAAGTGGTCTTTTCCGGAGTCGGAAAATTACCGGAAGAAATGCGCCGCGCGCTGCAAGTGGGGGTCTACTGCTTTAACGTGGAATCCGAAGCCGAACTGGAAACACTCAATGGGGTAGCGGGTGAGATGGGCAAAATCGCGCCGGTTTCCCTGCGCGTAAACCCGGATGTCGATGCTCAGACCCACCCCTATATTTCCACCGGCCTGAAAGAAAACAAATTCGGTATCGACATCGACCGCGCCATTACTGTATTCGAGCGCGCGGCGGAATTACCCAACATTAAAGTCACCGGCATTGATTGCCATATCGGCTCTCAGCTCACCTCCGTGACCCCGTTTATGGATGCGCTGGACCGATTGCTGGATCGCATCGACGAACTCAGCGCCAAAGGCATTCAGCTGGAACATATGGATATCGGTGGTGGTCTCGGTGTGCGTTACCGCGATGAACAGCCGCCGACTCCCGGCGACTACGTCAGTGCCTTGCTGGAAAAACTGGGGTCGCGCAAGATCAAAATACTGATGGAACCAGGCCGGGCTATCGCTGCTAACGCCGGTATTATGCTCACCCGAGTGTTACTCCTGAAATCCACCGAGGCGAAACACTTTGCGGTGGTGGATGGGGCAATGAACGATCTGATCCGGCCTTCACTGTACAGTGCCTGGCAAAACATCATCCCGGTGACCCCCCGCGCAGGGCAAACACAATCCTACGATATTGTGGGGCCGGTATGTGAAACCGGAGATTTCCTGGGTAAAGACCGTGAACTGTCCATTGCGCCAGGAGATTTACTGGCGATCTGTTCCGCCGGAGCCTATGGTTTTGTAATGAGTTCGAATTACAACTCCCGCAACCGGGCTGCCGAAGTCATGGTGGACGGAGACGCTTTTTATACGGTACGGCGGCGGGAAACCTACGAAGATCAACTTGCCCTTGAATCTCTGGTACCCTGAGCCTTATGAAACTGGAATTTACCAAAATGCACGGCCTGGGTAATGACTTTATGGTGATCAACCAGGTCACCCAGAATATACAGCTCAACAGCGATCAGATACGGCGTTTGTCGGACCGCCATACCGGCGTGGGCTTCGATCAGCTTTTGTTAGTCTCGCCGCCGACCTCGCCGGATGTTGATTTCACTTACCGCATTTTTAATGCTGACGGCAGCGAAGTGGAACAGTGCGGAAACGGAGCCCGCTGCTTTGCCCGTTTTGTGCGGGACAAGGGCCTGACCTATAAAGACGTGATTCCCGTTAAAACCAATACCGGTAAAATTGAATTGCGCCTACTCAGTGGGAACCTGGTTACCGTCGATATGGGCGCACCGGTTTTTGAGCCGGATCGAATTCCACTGCAAGCTGAAAAACGCCATCCAAAATATAAATTCAATGTGGAAAGCAACATCATTGAGCTGGCCTGCCTGTCCATGGGCAATCCCCACGGCGTATTGCAGGTATTTGATGTGGACAGCGCGCCGGTCAACGAGCTTGGGCCGAAACTGGAGGCCCACCCCCGCTTTCCGAACAAAGCCAACATTGGCTTTTGCCAGGTGGTCGACCGGCAGAATATTCGTTTGCGCGTTTACGAACGGGGGGTCGGAGAAACCCGTGCGTGCGGTACCGGCGCCTGCGCTGCTGCAGTTGCGTCAATAGCTGCTAATCTTGTTGATAATAACGTCACTGTCAGCTTGCCGGGGGGTGAGCTGCAAATCGAATGGCAAGGTGAAGGCCACCCGGTACTGATGACCGGTCCGGCTACCACCGTGTACGATGGAACCTACTTTCTATGACTGAATCAACTGCAGAACGACAACAACAAGAAATTGAACTGACCGCTGCCGACGTCGCAAATTACCTGCGCAGCCACTCTGACTTTTTTGTCAATCGGCCCGACATTCTTTACGACATGGAGCTGCCCCACGCGCCCGCCAATGCGGCGTCGTTGTTGGAACGTCAGGCCAGCGTTCTGCGCTCTCGCAACACCGAGCTGCGCCACAAACTCAACGAGCTGGTGGGCATAGCCCGCGACAATGATAAATTGTTCGGCCAAATAAAAAACCTTGGCCTAAGCCTGCTGGAAGCCAACAGTCTGAACGAATTGGGTGCCAATCTGAAACAAGTATTGGCGCTGGAATTCGAGCTTGAGCATGCCAATCTGTTTGTCTATAAATCCGCTGCAACGCCTGCAACCCACATCACCCTGAGCAGTCCGCGGGATCTTCAGGTATCGTTGCGGGATTTGCTGCGCGGCAATCGCATAATCTGCACCACACTCCGTAAAACGGAAATGTCTTTTCTATTTCCGGGTTACTCCCAAAGTGAGGGCTCGGCCATTCTGATCCCGTTGCATTACAATCAGGATTTAGGGCTACTTGCCATTGGCAGCACCGATCCGGGCCATTTTAATTCCAATATGGACACCGCATTTGCCCGCTACATCGGCGATATACTGAGCCGACGCCTGCTCCACCTGCTGGCCTAATCCGCATGCCCATGCTGCAAGCAAGCATTGACCGGTATCTCAATCACTTGCAGCTGCAGCGCATGCTGTCTGAACACACCGTTCTGGCTTATCGCCGGGATCTTCAACACCTGGTTGAATTTGCCAACAAACAATCCCTCCCTGACGTGAATGAAATTACACCGCAACACATTCGCATGCTGGTTGCAGAACGTCACCGCAAAGGCAGTAAGAGCAAAAGTTTGCAACGACTGCTGGCCAGCCTGCGCGGACTCTATCGCTATTTGATACAAAATAAGCAGGCGCAGCACAATCCCGCTCAAGGTATTCGGGCACCCAAAGGGGAAAAGAGACTACCGCACACGCTGGATGTGGATCAGGTACAACAACTAATGCAAATTGATGAACGCGATCCGTTGTCGATCCGGGATCGTGCCATCCTGGAATTATTTTACTCCTCCGGCTTACGTTTAAGTGAGTTGCTGCAACTAAAAATAGAACATCTGGATTGGTCCGAGGCCACCGTGAGAGTATTGGGAAAAGGCAATAAAGAGCGAGTGGTTCCGGTTGGGCGTTTGGCTCTACAAGCTTTGCAAGACTGGCTCGCACTCAGGGATCAGTTCGCACCGCAAGACACCAGCCTATTTGTCAGCAAGCGTGGCACACCACTGCACCCGTCCACCGTGCAGAAACGATTTAAACAGTGGGGTATTAAGCAGGGCATCGACCGAAACCTGCACCCACACCTATTGCGCCATTCTTTCGCCAGTCATATTCTGGAATCCAGCGGTGATCTGCGCAGCGTGCAGGAATTACTGGGCCACGCCGACATTTCCACCACCCAAATTTATACCCACCTGGATTTTCAACACCTGGCCAATGTGTATGACCAGGCCCACCCACGAGCCAAGAAACGCGATGATTAAACTACTCACCTTCGATCTGGACAATACGCTATGGGAAATTGACCCGGTTATTATCGAAGCAGAAAAAGCCATGCGTAACTGGGTCCAACAGCATGTACCGGAAGCCGTTGCACTGTTGGAAATGGATCAGTTAAAAGGCACCTACAAGCGGGTACTGGAGCAATTCCCCGACGTGCGTAATCACCCAACCAACATGCGCAAGAAACTGTTATACGAAGTGTTTATTCAGGCTCGGCTTGAACATGCCCACGCCCTGGAAATGTCCGATAAAGCGTTTGCGGTGTTTTATAAAGGGCGCAATCAGATAACGCTGTTCCATCAGGCAGAGCAAATATTAAAAACCCTGAGTGACCAATACCCGCTGATCGCTCTCACCAACGGTAACGCGAACCTGGAAATGATCGGCATTGAAGGCTATTTTCAAGCCCACTTCTCATCGGAAACCGAAGGTAAACCCAAACCGCACCGTGCCATGTTTTTACGCGCACTCAGTACACTGGGAGTCCGTCCCGAACAGACCATACATATCGGAGACAACCCCGAAGAGGATATAGAGGCCGCCGGGGTGTTAGGGTTTCACACCATCTGGTTTAACGAGAATCAACGCCTTCCTGCTGACCGCTGTCAGCCCAGCGTTGAAATCCACTCTCTTGATCAATTACCGGAAGCAGTACACCGCATTGCCGCTCTGTCGTTGAATTGACACCGTCCCACCCTATTTGCGTTTGTCCCCCTGGCCATCATACAATGAGATCCATTCTCATTTACTCAAACCAATCAGGAACACGACGTGTCAGGTATCGAAGTAACCCGGCAGACCGAAATCCATAACCTGTATAACAACCATCACCGTTGGCTGCGCGCCTGGATTCGCTCGCGTTTTGACTGTTCGGAAACCGCCGCGGATCTGGCTCAGGATACCTTTATCCGCATTCTGCAAAAAGAGACTATCCCGCAACCACAAAGCCCGCGCCCCTATCTCAGCAGCATTGCACGCAACCTTCTGATAGATCTGTTTCGGCGCCGCAGCATCGAGCGCGCCTACCTGGACACGCTGGCGCTGCAGCCGGAAGCAGTCCATATTTCACCGGAAGCCCGTCACACTATTATTGAAACCCTGGTGCAAATTGATAGCTTATTGGATGACATGGGCGAACGTCCTAGAGAGGTTTTTCTACTGGCGCAAATAGACGGTTTGAGTTTCGTAGCCATTAGCCGTCGACTGGGCATATCCGTCAATACGGTACGTAAGCACTTTATCCGGGCGATGAGCCAATGCCTGTTGCTGGTCGGGGATGACTGATGGCGAATGTTCACCCCACCATTATTGAAGCCGCCGCGACCTGGTATGTAGACTTGCAAAATGCAGACACCGACGAGTCCGCACATCAAGCCCATCAGCAATGGTTGCTCGCTCACCCCCAGCACCGGCAAGCCTGGGCCCGGGTGGAAAAACTGCAACACACGCTCAGCCAGTTGGAAGGCGATAGCAGCACATTGCGCAACGCCCGCAATAATCGCCGGCAAACGATCAAAGCGCTAAGCCTCCTCCTCATGGTTGGCGGTACAGGGCTGGCGTGGCAGCAAAAAGACGGTATTGAAAGACTCACCGCGCAGTATCACACCAATACCG
>Ga0208570_1000016_pt1 | contig 99604 bp, 34 predicted proteins | sample DeeseametaMP1202_FD_184192 | JGI IMG/M metagenome (GOLD analysis project Ga0208570, IMG submission 184192) | Marine microbial communities from the Deep Indian Ocean - MP1202 (SPAdes) | ecosystem: Environmental > Aquatic > Marine > Oceanic | place: South Indian Ocean | collected 2011-03-08
CTACGATGCCGTTGATGAAGTGGGGTTGTATCACACAGCAGCCCGGCAACGCCTGGGTGCTGTCCGCAGTGATGAATTGGATGAATTCAGTATCGGGCTTTATTGGGAGAACCAGATTTTCTGGAGCAGTGCCCTGCGCACGGTGTTTGGTCTACGGTATGACTATTATGATTTCGATGTCGCAAGCCGTATCCCTATGAACAGTGAAGGTGTTGATCTCAGCGTGAATGGCGGTCAATCAGATGACAGTCAACTGTCAGCAAAAGCCAGCTTGATTTATACCATAAACGAGCAGTGGGAAACCTATCTGTCGGCAGGACAGGGCTTTCACTCCAATGATGCCCGTGGTGCCACCATTCAGGTAGATCCGTTGTCGGGCGTTAATGTAGCGCAGGTAGACCCATTGGTCGCATCCTTCGGCTATGAGGCCGGGTTACGCGGCTTTTGGCATGAGCGATTAAACACATCTATCGCTTTGTGGCAACTGGATCTGGACAGCGAATTGCTGTTTGTGGGGGACGCCGGCACCACGGAACCGAGCCGTGAGTCCAGGCGTCGCGGCGTGGAGATCACCGCGTATTATCGCCTGACTGACGACTGGACACTGGATTTGGAATACGCTCATACCGATGCGGAATTTGTCGGCAACGATGCCGGTGGTAATCATGTGCCCGGGGCGATCAATGATGTATTGCAAACCGGCATCAGCGCAGACTTTGATAATGGTTGGTTCGGTAGTGCGCGGTTGCGGTATTTCGGCGAGCGGACGTTGGTGGAAGACGGTTCAATTACTTCGGACCCCAGCACCGTTGTTAACTTGCGAGCCGGATATCACTTTGCCAGCTGGACCTTAACAGCTGATTTGTTAAATGCGCTGGATAGCGATGATCACGATATTGACTACTATTATGAATCACGTTTGACCACTGAGCCATCGGGTGCAGGGATTGAGGATATTCATTACCATATTCTGGAACCACGCACGCTCCGGATTTCATTGGCACTGGAATACTGAGTCGTTGGCCGGAAGGGGTAGATGCCCGCGCCCGGTTTCAACCGAGTCGGGTTGTGGCCTCTGCAGTCGGTAAAATTGCGGAGGTCACACGACTTTATTGGAATGCGTTTTAGGCAGCGAGTAGTGTTTCGCCCACAAATGTAGATAGCGTTGCTTTTCAGATTTCCAGATGGCATCACTCCAGCCTAACTCTTCCTGACAAATGGTTTTTATGCTGTCCAGCTGGCTGGCTGCGCCGCCAGGAATCAACAACCCCAGCCGCGTGCGGCGTAATAGCAGATCATCTAAATGAACGACCGCCTCCTGCCGTGCAGCCCACCTTAGTTCTGCCAAGCAGAAGCGGGTAGTGGTAATGGGTCTTAATTCTCCGCCGCGAGCATTTTGTTTAATCTGAAGAGAATAGTTTCCATAGCTGCCTATCAAACGCCGTGATAGGCCTGGATTATCTAATGCCAAATCGCGCTCGGTTGTGGTGGCGGTTTCCAGCGGAGGGCTATTTTCGTCCACCGTGACTTCCGGCTTTATGTTTTGCAGGATAATTCCAATCACATCCAGTGCGATAAGGCGGAATGTAGTCAATTTTCCTCCGCTGACACTGATCAGGTTTTTATCCTGCCATACTTTATGTTCCCGCTTTTCTTTGGACGGCGGTTTGCTGCGATCTTTACTGATCACAGGCCTTACACCGGCGTAACTTGAAATGATGTGTTCTTTTTGCAAATCGCTGCCTGGAAATTGTTGCTTTACCAGGGTTAAAAGATAGTTCAATTCAGCTTGCGAGATTTCAGGCTCAATGGACAGGCTGGTCTTGTGATCCAGGTCGGTCGTGCCAACAAGGGTGGTTTGTTCCCAAGGCAAGATAAATACAGCGCGTTTATCTTGCGGGTGAAATAAAGTTAGCGCATCGGTTACTGGCGCATACTGATGAGGTATGACAATGTGGCTACCCCGAAGCGGGCGGATAGTTCGTTCACCGCTGACCGGCTCGCGCAGGCTATCACTCCAGGCACCGGTCGCGTTAACCACCGTGCGCGCTCTAATATGCAATGATTTTCCGTTGGTTATATTGTTGACCTGGACACCGGAGACATTATCACTTTGATCGAGTAGCAGTTTTTGCACCTGCATATAATTGCCGGCCAGCGCGCCCTGGTGCAAAGCCGCATGCAGCACCCGCAACACCAGCCGTGCGTCATCCGTAACGGCATCGGTGTAATAACTGGCACCTTTCAGATTGTCAGCATTTAGCGCGGGAATCCTGAGTTTGAGTTTTTTTTCATCCAGATACCCATGGGAGGTCGTTCCGGCCAATTTGTCGTAGATTGCCAGCAAACTATTCAATACCAATTTTCCCGGCAATTGCCCTTTGCGTATTGGGAATAGAAAATCCATTTGTTCGACCAGACCGGGAGCCGCTCTTAACAGGTGATCACGTTCTTGCACTGACTGCTTAGTCAATTTAAGATCGCCCTGGGTTATATAACGTAAACCGCCATGCACCATTTTGGTCGTTCGGCTGGATGTACCCCAGGCAAAATCTTTTTGCTCAAATAAGACTGCGGACAACCCGTGAAGGGCGGCTTGGTATAAAATGCCCGCCCCGGTGATTCCTCCACCAATAATCACCACATCCCACGCATCCTGCTTGCGGGTCAGGGTATTCCAAAAGTCTTCACGATCAATCAGGCTGGTCACTATCCGCTTCCCTGGGAGTGGTGGTTTTTCCATGCTTATGAAAGATGGTACCTTTCAGTATAACAGTGGATTTGCGTTACATCGGCTTTCCAGGTGTGCTTGTTGCGGCGTTCAGTTTTGCGCGCAGTGCAGTCAGTCCGAATGTTTTGCTCAATATGTTGTCGCGTATCGGTTGGGGCAGCCAGCGCCCGAGCAATGACAGAGAACGGCTTCCGTTTCCGATCTTTTTTACGGCGGCGGGATGCGGCTTTTGCATTTCATTTAGCAAATCACTGACGAATACTGAGGTTGGGGTCGGGTTGTTCTGTGAAGCGCGTGCGCGCTTTTCGATGTGCTCTTTGATACTAGAATACTTGGAATGTGCGGAAAATGTTCTTTTGAGTGAAGCTTCTGCATTTTGCCCGAAATCCGATTCGATGGCACCGGGCTGAACCGTCATGACATGGATGTTAAACGGCGCCAGCTCCATGCGAAGGGCATCGGAAAGGGCATGCACGGCGGATTTAGTGGCGCAGTAAGCGCCGGAAAAAGGCGTTACAAAGATTCCGGACACCGAGCCGATATTGACAATCAAGCCATCGCCTTGCTCCTGCATATGTGGCATACAATGCCGGATCAGGCTCATCGGCCCGAACACGTTGGTTTGAAATTGCAATTCCAATTCTGCCGCCGGCATCTCTGCCAGTGGCCCCATTGCACCGTATCCGGCATTGTTGACCAACACGGCCACCCGGTTTCCGTCTGCTTCTATTTTGGCTATGGCCCGCCCTATACTGTCTTCCCGGGTGACATCCAACTGCAGTGGCAGGATACCCTTGGCGGCTAACGCCTCCACATTATGCAGACTTCGGGCGGTGGCATAGACCCGGTACCCGGACACGGCCATTGCCAAAGCCAATTGTTTGCCTATGCCTGTGGAGCACCCTGTTATAAGCACTGTTTTTCTCATAATCTGTTGTATCCATCTGAATAGTTGAGAGTTTTTCTGATTGTTTCGGGATCTTCCGGGGCTCGAGGTCCGGCATTTTTTACAGACTGCTTTACCTTTACGTAAACGTTAATTAATATGGTGAAACTGTTACCCGGATACCCGAATGTAAAATGAAAAAGCAATACAGCATTAGTGAGCTGTCGAAGGAATTTGACATTACCACAAGGGCGATCCGTTTTTATGAGGATCAGGGTTTGTTGTCGCCGGAACGGGATGGCCAGAAACGCATCTATAGTGCCCGTGACCGTGTGCTGCTTAAACTGATTCTGAGGGGTAAGCGATTGGGGTTTACCTTATCAGAAAGCCGTACCCTGTTCGAAATGTACGATCCGGATTCCGGTAATGCCAAACAGCTTCAACAATTCCTCTCCATACTGGATGAGAAGGAAGTAATGCTTGATCAACAGCTGCATGATATTGAAGTAATGAAGATAGAACTCAAGGAAGCCCGGCAACGTTGTATGTCTGCTCTTGAGCAAAGTAATTCTTCCATGGCTTCCGAATAACCGTCAATTGAACGGCTATTGCAATCTAACAATAAAGGTTAACCGCAATGACCACTCTATATCCCTCTCTAAATTTCGGTTTCGACGAAACAATAGAAGCGCTGCGCGAGACCACACATCGATTTGCACAAAGTGAAATACTGCCCCGTGCCGCGCAGTTGGACAAGGACAATCAGTTTCCTGCCGACCTGTGGAAAAAATTCGGTGACCTGGGTTTATTGGGCATTACTGTAGATGAGCAATATGGTGGTAGCAACATGGGCTATCTCGCGCACGCCATTGCCATGGAAGAAATCAGTCGGGCTTCAGCATCGGTTGGTCTGAGCTATGGTGCACACTCCAACTTATGTGTGAATCAGATACATCGAAATGGCAGCGAATCCCAGAAATCAAAGTACCTGCCTAAACTGGTGAGCGGTGAGCATGTCGGTGCGTTGGCGATGAGCGAACCCAACGCGGGGTCAGACGTGGTCAGTTTGAAACTTCGCGCCGATAAAAAGGGTGATCGGTATATTCTAAACGGTAATAAAATGTGGATTACCAACGGCCCGGATGCCGATACCTATGTTATCTATGCAAAAACGGATCTCGATCAAGGTCCACACGGCATTACCGCTTTTATCGTTGAACGCAACAGCAGCGGATTTAGCCGGTCACCCAAACTCGATAAATTGGGCATGCGAGGTTCCAATACCTGTGAGCTGGTATTCGAAGACTGCGAAGTGCCCGAAGAAAATATCCTGGGGCAGTTAAATCAGGGCATAAAGGTGCTGATGAGCGGATTGGACTATGAGCGGGTGGTGTTGTCCGGTGGCCCAACCGGAATCATGCTCGCCTGTCTTGACATCGTTCTACCTTACATTCACGAACGGCAACAGTTCGGCAAAGCCATTGGCGAGTTTCAGCTGATGCAGGCCAAAGTCGCTGATATGTATACAACGACTAATGCAAGCCGGGCGTATCTTTACGCAGTTGCTCAAGCGTGCGATCGAGGCGCTGCGACCCGCAAAGATGCGGCTGCCGTTATTTTATATACCGCAGAAAATGCTACCCGTTGCGCGCTGGATGCCATTCAGGCATTGGGTGGTAACGGTTATATCAATGATTATCCCACCGGTCGTTTATTGAGGGACGCCAAGCTCTATGAAATAGGCGCAGGCACTTCTGAAATCCGTCGCATGCTGATCGGCCGCGAATTATTTAACGAGACACACTGACATGAGTATATTGAATAGCAAGGTAAACCCACATTCAGAACAATTTGGTCAAAACCAGCAAGCGATGCAGTCTCTGGTAGACGACTTGCGTACGCGGGTAGCGAAAATCAAGCAGGGTGGCGGTGAGCAAGCCCAGCAAAAGCATTTGGCGCGGGGCAAACTGCTGGTTCGTCAGCGCATAGAGTGCCTGCTTGATGAAGGATCGCCGTTTCTTGAAATCGGTCAGTTTGCGGCTTGGGATATGTACGGTGAGGACGTACCTGCAGCGGGCGTTGTTGCCGGAATTGGCAGAGTCCATGATCACGAATGTATGATTGTGGCCAATGACGCCACCGTAAAGGGCGGAAGTTATTATCCGTTGACCGTGAAAAAGCATTTGCGGGCTCAAACCATCGCCGAGCAGAATCATCTTCCCTGTATTTATCTGGTGGACTCCGGCGGCGCAAACCTGCCGTTGCAAGATGAAGTTTTTCCGGATCGTGAACATTTTGGACGCATTTTCTTTAATCAAGCCAGTATGTCAGCCAAGGGTATTCCCCAGATTGCCGTTGTAATGGGATCCTGTACTGCCGGCGGTGCCTATATCCCTGCCATGGCCGATGAAAGCATTATTGTGAAAGAGCAGGGCACTATCTTCCTGGCAGGACCGCCACTGGTTAAAGCGGCAACCGGTGAAGTAGTCAGTGCAGAAGATCTGGGTGGTGCAGACGTTCATTGCCGTACCTCAGGAGTAGCCGACCATTTTGCTGAAAATGATGAGCACGCCCTGTCGTTGGCTCGCAATGCGGTAAATCGCCTAAACCGTAAAAAAACCCTGCAAACGGACGTTGTGGAAAGTGTGCTGCCCAAGTACGACCCTCGGGAAATCTACGGAGCGGTGCCACCTGATCTTAAAACGCCTTATGACGTGCGCGAAGTTATTGCACGCACGGTGGATGCTTCCGATTTTGACGAATTTAAGGCGTTGTATGGCACGTCTCTGGTCTGTGGTTTTGCCCGAATCTGGGGGTTCCCGGTGGGCATAGTAGCGAATAACGGGATCCTGTTCAGTGAATCTTCACAGAAGGGTGCGCATTTCATCGAGCTTTGTGCACAACGAAAAATTCCGCTGCTGTTTCTGCAGAATGTAACCGGTTTTATGGTGGGGCAGAAATACGAATCCGAGGGGATTGCAAAACACGGAGCCAAAATGGTGACAGCGGTTGCCTGTGCGCAGGTTCCCAAGATCACCGTTATCACCGGTGGCAGTTTCGGCGCCGGTAATTATGGTATGTGTGGGCGGGCCTACGACCCCCGCTTTCTGTTTATGTGGCCGAATGCGCGTATATCTGTGATGGGCGGTGAACAAGCGGCAGGCGTGATGGCGCAGATCAAAAAAGATAATTTTGAAAGAAAAGGGGAACATTGGGCGGAGTCGGATGTTGATGCTTTCAAGCAGCCTATTATCGAGACCTACGAAAAGCAGGGGCACCCTTATTATGCCAGTGCGCGGTTATGGGACGACGGTGTAATTGATCCGGCACAAACCCGAGATGTCGTTGGGCTTTCTATCAGTGCTGCACTGAACGCGCCTATTCCGGACACGCGATTCGGCGTATTTAGAATGTAAGGTGTGATAGTAGAACCCATGACGTGATTAATGACACCGCCGTTGCGATAGCGGTAATTGGTGTATCGACAGAGGGCCAGGAAGGAGTTTGCTCTTTTAAGCAAAAGCACACACTGACCTGGTTAGAAGAAGGGAAAAATAAATGAGTAACGATCCGGTCTCTTTTAAAAAAGTATTAATCGCAAACCGTGGCGAAATTGCGTGCAGGGTAATTAAGACCCTAAAGCAACTCGATATACGGTCAGTGGCAGTCTATTCCGATGCCGATGCCAACGCGCAACATGTGTTGTTGGCCGATCAAGCTATTCACATCGGCCCGGCACCGGTAAGCGAGAGCTATCTGGATATGGAGCGAATTGTGACGGCAGCGACTTTGTGCGGAGCCGAGGCGATTCATCCAGGCTATGGTTTTTTGTCTGAAAATCCACAGTTTGCCCAATTGTGTGCAAATAACAATGTCGTGCTGATCGGTCCACCTGCATCGGCAATGGTGGCAATGGGTTCGAAAGCGCAGGCTAAGGCCATCATGGGAGAGGCCGGGGTGTCACTGGTTCCGGGATACCATGGTGAACGGCAGGAAACGGAATTTCTGAAGCAAGAAGCCAGCCGTATTGGCTATCCCGTGCTGCTAAAAGCCTCCTACGGTGGCGGAGGTAAGGGCATGAGAACGGTCTTTAAGGAGACCGATCTGGAGGACGCAATCCAGTCCTGCAAGCGCGAATCCAAAGCTTCTTTCGGTAATGATCATTTAATCATCGAAAAATACATCGTAGACCCGCGTCATGTGGAGATTCAGGTGTTTGCTGATCAGCAAGGCCAGGTGGTGTATCTTTTCGAGCGCGATTGTTCCATACAGCGTCGTCATCAGAAAGTAGTGGAAGAAGCGCCAGCCCAGGGGTTGGATGAGTCCACCCGTCAACAAATGGGGCAGTCTGCTGTCCAGGCGGCGAAAGCCATCGGCTATGTCGGTGCGGGTACTGTTGAGTTCCTGCTGGATGCCAACGGTGACTTTTATTTCATGGAAATGAACACCCGTTTGCAGGTAGAGCATCCGGTGACCGAAATGATCACCGGCCAGGATCTGGTGGCTTGGCAGGTTCAGGTCGCGGAGGGGCATCCACTGCCTTTAACTCAGCAACAACTGACCTTGAGCGGGCACAGTATCGAGGTCCGAATCTATGCCGAAGACCCGGAAAATGAATTTTTGCCTTGTACCGGCCAGATTCATTCGCTGCAGTTGCCGCAAGCATCCCGTCATCTGCGAGTAGACTCCGGGGTAGTGAGCGGTGACGAGATCAGTGTGCATTATGATCCTATGATTGCAAAGCTGATTGTCTGGGATTATGACCGGATGCGGGCCGTGCACCGTATGGAAAAGGCGCTGACCGAATTTCAAATTGCCGGTCTCAAAACCAACCTACCGTTTTTATCCCGTATTATTAAACATCCGGCGTTTACTAAGGGGATACCGACGACGCATTTTATCGATGAGCAACACGAAGCGCTACTCGTCTCCAAGCAGGCATTGACTGCAGCTGATTTTGTCATGGCTGGTTTGTATCAGGTGTTGAGCGCAGCCAGTCAATATCAGGACGGCCCCTGGAGTCAGTTACACGGTTGGCAATTAAACGGCAGCGACGATCACCAATACGATTTTTTGAATGAAGGTGACGTTGTAACGGTGAACATCGCAAAAGTACAGCAAGCGGCGTCGCAGGCTCGTCGCAATGCTGGCGTTTTCGAAGTGGTATCCGGTGATCAACGCTATACCGTATCGGCGCAACTGGTAACACATGAAAACGTACAGCGGTTGCGACTTTCCGGTGACATCGTAAAAACGGTTTCTGTTTTTCAGCATGAACATCAGATAACCTTGTTCGACGAAGGCACGGTTAAAGTTGTCGCGCAAAAGCAACTACAATTGAGCGCTGCCGAGGCCGGCACTGACGCACAGCTAAAAGCACCCATGAACGGCCGTATCGTTAAGGTCTTGGTCAGCGCCGGGGATTCGGTGCAACCGGATGACGCCCTGGTAATCGTTGAGGCCATGAAAATGGAACACACTATCCGGGCCCATAAGGCAGCCCAAGTATTGGAAGTGATGTTTGCCGAAGGCGACTTGGTGAGCGAGGGTGATCAGTTGATTGAGTTGCAATTAGAGGATGAGGAAGCAGAATGACCCAAAGCACCGGGAAATCCACATCAACGCCAATCTGGCAACCTGTGCAAACTCAGATTGAGCAGACTCGTATGTGGGAATTTATGCAACTCGTGAATCAGCGTTTTGACGCGGGGTTGGAGAACTATGCTCAACTTCATACCTGGAGCATAACCCATACCGCGGATTTCTGGTCGCTGGTTGTTGAAAACTGCGGGGTCAAGATGACCCCGGAAGCTGCTGAAATAGCGTCTGCGGAAGTGGTAGATGATGTGTCTCGATTGCCAGGGGCAAAATGGTTTCAGGGAGCAACATTAAATTTTGCAGAGAACCTGCTGCAGGCAGCATCAGATAAAACGCTAGCAGCCAAGCCAGCGTTGATTTTCCGCGGGGAAGACAAGCGCCGGGAGAGTATCACCTATCAGGCGCTCTATAACGAAGTTTCGAAACTCGCCGCCTGGCTCAGACAGCATGATGTTCAACCCGGCGATCGAGTTGTCGGTGTCATGCCCAACTGCATCGAAACCGTGATCGCAATGCTGGCTACCACCAGCTTGGGTGCCATCTGGTCTTCTTGCTCTCCGGACTTCGGTTTAAACGGCATTCTGGATCGGTTCCAGCAAGTGGAACCGAAAGTGCTTTTTGTGGTTGATGGATACCGGTACGCCGGTAAATCCATTTCGTTGAGTGAGCGCATCGAAAAGGTGAAAGCCAACATCAGCTCATTACAAAACGTGGTAGTGGTTCCTTTTCTGAATAGCGGTGGTTTGCACGAGAGTAATCTTGATGCGGTTGATTCTACTACGGTCTGTTATGCCTCCATGATGTCCGAACTGTCACCCTCCGTAATTCATTTTGAACCGGTGAGCTTCGATCATCCGCTTTATATTATGTATTCATCCGGTACTACCGGAGTACCTAAATGCATTGTGCACTCTGTTGGTGGGACTCTTTTGCAGCACCGCAAAGAGCACCAGCTGCATTGCGATCTTCGGAAAGAGGATGTTTTCTTTTATTTCACCACCTGTGGTTGGATGATGTGGAACTGGTTGGTAACGGGGTTAGCCGGTGGAGCGACATTGGTGCTGTATGACGGTTCACCCTTTCATCCAGGCCCAAGCGCGCTAATGGATCTTATCGACGAGGAAAATATAAGCCTGTTTGGCACTAGTGCAAAATACATCTCTGCTCTGGAAAAGGCCGGCGTCAAACCCGTTAACAGCCATCAGCTACGGTCGTTGCGAACCATCTTTTCCACCGGCTCGCCACTGGCGCACGAAAGCTTTGATTACGTCTATCGGGATATAAAATCGGATTTGTGCCTGTCTTCAATTTCCGGAGGCACGGATATTGTGAGCTGCTTCGCCCTGGGTAACCCGGTGCTGCCTGTGTATCGAGGTGAGCTCCAGTGCGTCGGGCTGGGTATGAACGTACAAATATTCAATGACGATGGCAAAACGGTACTGAACGAAAAAGGGGAATTGGTTTGCGCTGGTGCATTTCCTTCCTGTCCCGTTGGCTTCTGGAACGATGACGATAACAGCAAGTTCTTCAAAGCGTATTTTGATCGGTTTGAGGGCGTATGGGCACACGGTGATTACGGTGAGATCACCGAGAGAGGGGGCGTAATTATATATGGCCGCTCTGATGCAATTCTAAATCCGGGTGGTGTGCGCATCGGTACCGCAGAAATTTATCGCCAGGTTGAAAAGCTGGATTATATTCTGGAATCGGTCGCAGTGGGCCAGCAATGGCAGGATGACGTACGGGTTATACTGTTTGTTCGAATGCAGCCTGGTGAAAAATTGAGCGAAGGCCTGGTGGCTGAGATCAAGCAGGTGATTCGTAAAAATACGACGCCCCGTCATGTACCGGCCAAGGTGATTCAGATTGAAGATATTCCGCGCACCATCAGCGGCAAGATTGCGGAGTTGGCTGTGCGTAATATGATTCATAATGAGGCAGTCAAAAATACAGACGCACTGGCAAATCCGGAAGCGCTAACTTTATTTGCTGATTTGCCTGAGTTGCGCGTTTAACGACTCGGTTTAAATGACAAAATTGCCCTCGCGTTCTATCCTGGTGATAGAGTTATGCTTGTCAATTTTTGCTGGTTTAAAAGGAGTTTAAATAAGTGGGTTATTTCGATTTGCTGCATCGCAACAAACAAAAACTACCGGATGCTGAAGCCGCGTTACCAGGGCGCGCAACGCCGATGTCGCTGGATCCCAACCATTTTGTGTTGGGCACCAAAATGGTGCCGCCATTTCTCGACACATTATCAGTTGTTTATTTTGGTATGGGGTGTTTTTGGGGGGCGGAAAAAGTGTTCTGGTCACTCCCGGGTGTGCACACTACGGCCGTAGGGTATGGCTCCGGCATAACCCCCAATCCAACTTATGAAGAAGTCTGTTCCGGTATGACCGGACATAATGAATTGGTGATGGTGGTCTTTGACCCTGACAAAATCCAATTTAGCCAGTTAGTAAAAGTTTTTTGGCAAAGCCACAATCCCACGGAAGGAATGCGGCAGGGAAATGATATTGGTACTCAGTACCGATCCGGCATTTATTTTAGTAAGTTGAGTGATTCCGAACTGATTGAGCAGGCGAGAAGCAGCCAGGAACAGTATGACCAACTATTGGCAAAAGATAAAAAGCATAAAACCACTTCTGAAATTCTCAGCGATATAACCTTCTATTACGCCGAGGAATACCATCAGCAATACCTCGCGAAGAACCCCCAGGGATATTGTCCGAACCACACCTGTTCAGCCACGGGGTTGCCCCGTTTCGTTTAGTATGGCGTAAGCGTGTCATGTCTTTGTCATGGCTTTGACATAGTGTTGGCGTTTAGGTCAACACTATGCTTTGAGGTAAATAATTGATTCGCTCCGACCGTGTTTTAAAAGGGTTGCCTGAGCTTTATCAGATGGATCGTTGGCTGGAACAGGACAACTTGCCGGCGAAGGTACATACATTGGCTGCGGTTGAAACGGGTAAAGATTGCTTGCCGCTCTACTGTTTTGAACTGGGTAATCCTGATCCCGCTACACCGACTGTCATATTCTCCGGTGGTGTGCATGGAGTCGAGCGAATCGGTACCCAGGTCATCCTCGCTTACATGAATACTTTGTTTAACCGGCTGGATTGGGATGAGAGCCTGGATAGCTTGTTGCAGCGTGTTCGCATCCTGTTCGTACCTTTGATCAATCCGGTCGGTATGTTGAAGCGCCGTCGCAGCAATATTAATGGGGTGGATCTGATGCGCAATGCGCCGATCGATGCAACGGGTAAAGTACCGTTGTTTCTCGGAGGTCACCGCATCAGCCGACATTTGCCTTGGTATCGGGGCAAAAGAGACGAGCCACCGGAAAGCGAGTTTTGTGCTATCCAGCGTTTGGTTGAAAGCGTAGTGGCAGAGGCACAGTTTACAATTTCGCTGGATTGTCATTCAGGCTTCGGGCATCGGGATCAGGTGTGGTTTCCCTACGCGTATACACCGGACCCGTTTGACGATATTGGTGAAATGTTTGCGTTAAGAATGTTGTTTCGGCGGACTCACCCCAGCTATAGCTTCTATCTGATTGAGCCACAATCCCGCAATTACACAACCCATGGTGATATGTGGGACTACCTTTACAGGAACACGTTAGCGCGTCGCAAAGGCGTCTATTTGCCCCTGACTCTCGAAATGGGTTCCTGGTTGTGGGTGAAGAAGAATCCGCTGCAGTTGTTTAATGCCTTGGGTGTGTTTAACCCTGTTTTACCCCATCGGCATGAACGCGTATTGCGTCGGCATCAGTGCCTGATGGAGTTTCTGCTCAGGGCCTCAGCCAACTTTAGCAACTGGTTGCCCGGGCACTCTGATCGCCGTGAGTGGATGCACCAAGCGATCGACTATTGGTATTAGTTTTTTCATTCAGCCTGATTACGGTCTCTGATATTTCATCCCGCAGGATTCTGACTGAGGCCTCAAGCTTACCGTCATCCATATTCCGCAAAGGCAAAAACTGAACATTTACCGTTATTGTAGGATAGCCCAGTAGCTTCCATAAATGCGTAGTAAATTCGTCGTCTCCAATAAAGGCAGCGGGATTACCGGGCTCGCCCTCTACACTGTAATGGATTGCGATGGGGCAGAGCGGTGCCGGAGTGTGCTGTGTGACGCGAAAGAGCTTGGAATGAAATCGTTTTACTTTACTGCCGTCACTGGTGGTACCCTCAGGGAAAAACAGCACAGAACGTCCTTGCGTAAGATAGTCCGCCATCTTGCCTGATATGGTATCGGCGTCCCCGGTGCCACGCCGGATAAAAAGCGTTCCGGTTCCTTCTGCCAGCTTACCGATCAATGGCCATTTTTGTACTTCAGCTTTCGATAGGAAGTTCAAGGACTCAAGGCCCCCTATAACCGGAATATCGAGCCAGGAAATATGGTTACTAATATAGAGGATACCGGAATTGGCTTTGTGCTCGGGGATGGTTCCCGAGACGTGAATCTCGACACCTATAATCCGGGTTGTTTTGTTCAGCCACCAGCGCGTGGTTTTTTTAACTAGCCGGGTGTTGCTATTCCACAACGAACCGGTAATCACCAAAAGAAAGAGCGCCAGCAAGATGTGCAATATTAGCCTGGTCGCTCTTATATACCGTACCATCAAGCAGCTTCTTCAGTGCGTAGAAAGTGTTTGGCGTAGCGGTCCGAAACGTTTTTAATATCCAGTAGCACAAACAAATCTGCCACATTAAATTCTGGGTCGAGGCACGCCTCCCCACAAATGAGCGCGCCCATACGGGTATACGCTTTTAACAGCGGCGGTATGGCTGGTTTGGCCGCGTGATGTGCCGTATTGAGTTGCTCTTCGATTAATAATGAGGGGTCGGGTAATGGGTTTATCGGCATTTTTGGTTGTACAGAATACTCCGACTTGGCCCAGAATTTCTCGCGTAGCACCGGCATAATCTTTGCGAGATTCTTACCGTTGTCTTCCAGGGATATGCTGGCACAACCGAATAGATACCGGAACTCATTTTCCTGCATGAATTTGGCAAGATGAGCCCAAAGCACGGCAATAGTAGCACCGTTACGGAAATCCGGATGTATGCAGGTACGTCCAATTTCCAAAAAACGCCCAGGCCGGTTGATTATGTTGTCGATATGGAATTCGTGACTGGAGTAATACCGCCCGAATCGTGCTGCCAGTTCGCAGGTCAGCACACGGGTGTACCCAATGATTTCCAGGTTGGCTTGATTTCTTACTACCAGGTGCAGGCAGTAATCGTCCAGGTCATCTACGTCGATAGGGTGTCCGTTCCAGGTATTGTGAACCGGAAGTACCACTTTATATTCTTCGCAAAATACTTCGTAACGCATTTTCTGAGCCTCACGAATTTCTTCTTTTGCCGTAATGAATTCGGCAAAAAAACGCGGGCGATTGTGAATGTCGATTGGGTTATGAGTGTTTGCTGGCTTATGAAGCATCATGGCCTCCACGATTATGAAACCTCGATGCTGAATGTATTTAAAGACTGTTTCCGGAAGGTTAACGTTTGGTGAATTAATTAAGACAAGAAGGAAAACGGTTAATGCCCGTGAGCCCGATATTTTAAGTATGGAGCAAGCCGATGGCTGCTCCATACGATTTCAGTTCAGCTGTTACTGCCCATCATGTCCTGTTTCAGGCTTTTCTGGGCCGGCTGATCCGAAAGCCAGATACCGAAGAGTGCTTCTTTGAATACACCGTCACAGGGAATGGTCCTGATTTCGTGGTTGTTTTTGTAGATTGAAACGCCTTCTTCTGGAAGGTAGACGAAATCAAATACATCGCCATTTTTGATTGGTTCCTTGAATGCATGCAGCATTTCATTGACTTCTTTCAGAATGGGTTCGGCATTGCCGTGGGTGGAATTTTCGAAGCCCTCTTGCGTCGCTTCGGTTAGTTTTTTGCTGGTAATCATGCCAGAGATGATATGCAGTCTGATGGTCATCGGCTCATCTGCGGCAACCACTTTCTCGGAATCGGATTGGGGCGCTGTTAAATACAGTGCTCCCACGTACAAATCCATAAACCATTTTTCACGAATGCCTGCGCCGTTTAAAACCAGTTTCTGATGGTCTTTGGTCTCCATTGTGTCGGGGAGCGAGATGCCGCCTATATCAAGGCTGTAGCTATTAACTGCGACCAGTGAGAGTATTAACATCAATCCGAGTTTGCGCATATTCTAATCCTCATAATCTGAAAGTTATGGATAAATCCTGATTCCACAGGCCGTTATTGCAATCGTTCGTTGCATTGACATTGCTTTGACATTTGTTGTCCCAAAAGGGTTCGTTATTCTGCCATATCCGATGCATAGAACAATTCGAATCTCGGACCTGATCCTGAAAATGGCTTCAAATCAACGATTTACTTAACAACTCCGAACGTTAGACTGGGCTTGGGAATGGCCTGACAGGGAAATAAATTAAGCCGGATAAGCTATTGTTCTCCCGAAAAAAAGTCATTATGCTGATGGAGTTGACATTGGCGTTTAAGACTCTTCGTCCAGCCAGATTGGCTATTGACCTGTTTGTCATAAAACGGCAAGATACGACGCGCTTTTAACGAGAGCGGTCAGGGTAAACAATCCTGTGTTTTCACCCGTCACGGCCGCACGGCATTAGTTCAAAATTGTTATTTTTCTGGCAAATGCCTTAAATCCACTTTCTATTATATAAAGCCGAGGGTTCCATGAAGGTTCTGGTTGCTGTCAAACGAGTTGTTGACTACAACGTTAAGGTGCGCGTGGCTGCTGATCAAAGCGGCGTCGACCTGAATAACGTTAAGATGGCCATGAACCCCTTCTGCGAAATCGCTGTTGAAGAAGCTGTTCGTTTAAAAGAGAAGGGGGTTGTCACCGAGATCGTAGCGGTGACTGTTGGTCCTAAAGAAGCTCAAGAGCAAATTCGTACTGCACTTGCTTTGGGTGCCGATCGAGGCATTTTGATTGAAGCTTCCAACGTGCAATCTTTAGGGGTTGCCAAGCTACTGAAAGCAGTAGTTGATGAAGAAAAGCCAGAGTTGGTTATTCTGGGTAAACAAGCCATAGATGACGACAACAATCAGACAGGCCAGATGTTGGCTGCCCTGGCCGGTATGGGTCAGGGTACATTCGCTTCGGAAGTGAACGTTGCTGACGGCTCTGTTAAAGTCACCCGCGAGATAGATGGTGGTTTGCAAACGGTAGACTTGAAATTACCCGCTGTGGTAACGACGGATTTGCGTTTGAACGAGCCTCGCTATGCGTCTCTTCCTAATATCATGAAAGCCAAAAAGAAACCTTTGGAATTTAAGTCACCGGGTGATTACGGTGTCGACGTGGCTCCATTGGTTAAAACGGTTAAAGTTGAGCCACCTGCGGAGCGTCAAGCCGGCGTTAAAGTAGCAGACGTTGCTGAACTGGTTGATAAGCTGAAAAACGAAGCGAAGGTGATCTAATGAGCGTATTAGTTTATGCAGAACACGACAACGCAAGCCTGAAGGGCGCTACACTCAATGCGGTAACCGCTGCTAAAGAAATCGGTGGTGATATAACTGTTTTGGTAGCGGGTTCAGGTTGCGCAGCAGTAGCGGACGAAGCTGCAAAAATCGATGGCGTCAGCAAAGTACTATTGGCTGACAACGAAGCTTACGGACACCAATTGGCAGAAAACGTAGGTGATCTGGTCGCTGAAGTGGGTAAAGAGTACTCACACATTCTGGCAACCGCGACAACCTCGGGTAAAAACTTTCTGCCTCGCGTAGCGGCCTTACTGGACGTTCAGATGATTTCTGAAATTTCGGCCGTCGTTAATGCGACAACGTTCCAGCGCCCTATTTATGCTGGTAACGCCATCGCTACAGTGGAGTCGTCCCAGTCCATTAATGTGATGACCGTTCGTGGCACGTCCTTTGATGCTGCTGCCGCTGAAGGTGGCTCTGCTGCTGTGGAAGCGGTAAGCGCTGCGAAAGACGCAGGTCTATCCTCTTTCGTAGGTGAAGAGCTGGCGAAAAGTGATCGTCCTGAGTTGACTGCTGCCAAGGTGGTTATTTCAGGTGGCCGTGGTATGCAGAATGGCGATAACTTCGAAATGCTTTATAAAGTAGCTGACAAGTTAGGTGCCGCAGTAGGAGCTTCCCGGGCCGCGGTTGATGCAGGCTTCGTTCCAAATGATATGCAGGTCGGCCAAACCGGTAAAATAGTTGCTCCTGATCTGTACGTTGCCGTCGGTATATCCGGTGCGATTCAGCACTTGGCGGGTATGAAAGACAGTAAGATTATTGTTGCCATCAACAAAGACGAAGAAGCACCTATCTTCCAGGTTGCTGACTACGGATTGGTCGCTGATTTGTTTGTTGCGATTCCTGAGTTGGACAGCGCACTTTAAAAACAAAGTAAGTCAATAAGCCTTAGTAATAGCCCGGCCCATGCGCCGGGCTATTTCGTTGTACATTACAGCTATTGAACTCTGCTGCTGGTACCGCATACAATTGTTGACCAGGTGGGTTCACCGTATTCGAGCACTCATCAAAAAATAATAAGTCTATCAGTGGCTTTGGGTGCGGGGTCTGGCTTGATCGCTGGCTCAAAAATAATAACTCTAAATCGACAGCAATCGAAAGGTAGTAACATGAAGTATCAAGCAGGTTTAGCCGGCACGCTGGTCGGCGCAGTTTTTATGTCTATCTCCTTAACCACTCAAGCAGAAACTCAGATGTATATTAGTGGCGGGTTGGGCTACATCCAGGGCTCTGATGTTGAGGAGTTGTTTCAAGCGGGCAATTTCGTAACCCCCACAAGTGTAGGCGAAGTAAAGGATACTTCAGACGGCTATTCAGCAGCGCTTGGCGTACGTTTGCCCTGGAATCTGGCAGTCGAGCTGGCCTATTTCGACCTTGGAGATTACAAATACACCAGTAAAGACGTTAACCTCAATACCAATACCTTCGATAACGGAAAACAAAAAATCGCATTTGAAGGCCCCGCGTTTGCCCTTCGCGGCGACTGGCCCATCAGTGAAAGTTACGGGCTCTATTCCAAGATCGGTATTATGAAATTCAGAGCAAAGCGAACCGACCGGGTAGATGTTGTCGATATTTCAAGCGGTGTATTGATGAACAGTAATTCAGATTCCCGTACGATCAGTGATGAGTCCATGTTCTTCACCGTTGGCGGTGAATATCACGCCACCGAGACGACCTCAGTGTACCTGGAATACAATTTGGTGATGGGGGAGTATTCGGATGTATTGGTTTCTGCGGATTCGGAGCTGAATGGTTTGTTTCTGGGTATGAGATACAGTTTTGGTAAAACCAGAGGTGATTCGAACAAAGGGGTTCATGCCCGTGACGGGCGCAAACGAGCCGTAACGGCTTGTGACCCGGATTTTCAGGACGTGGTCGGTGGCACGGCCTGCCAATAGCCACCCACTAAATATAAAAGGTCTGTCCGGGGTGTCGTGCAAACCCGGACAGCTCACGCTCTCTAGAAGTGTCTGCGGCCGCTAAAGTTAGCCCCCCATCTTGTGCAATAGCACCTTATTTGCCTCGTCAAAGTTCAACCATTCCACCTGCGCTATTTGATGCTAAATGTCATGTGCTACGTTGGTTTTGGTCATTCCCTTCGCTCACGCTACCTGTGTAGACTCAATGGTCATATAGTATTGGAAATCCACCGGGCGGCCCTTTGAGGATTCTATGAATAGTTTAAATAACAAAAGCATAGAGTGTGAAATTAGGAACGATCTTAGCTCAATGCAGCGTAGGACGTTTCTGGCTCGGACTGCACAAATGGGGCTATTGGCCGGGTTTGGCGTTATTGCAGCTTGCTCAAAGCCGGATAGCGTGAGTGCACTGCCTGCGGGAGAGGCGCTCGACAGGGAGCAAATGTTTTTCTTCAGTCATTTAGCACAGGTTTTGTTGCCGACCGCAGGCACGCCTTTAACCCCGGTAAATCAAGTCCCTGTACTCTCCAACCTCGATAAGTTAATGCTCACGATGCCGCAATCAACCCGTACCGATCTGGCCGCGGCGATTAAGCTGTTTGAATATGGCGGAATGGTGTTGGGGTGGCACTTCTCCCGTTTTACCAGAATGCCCGACGAAGATGCGATCCAGTATATTGACAGCTGGCAAACGGGGCACCCGATGCAGCAGGGTATTGTGTCGGTATTAAAACGACTGGTTTACAGTAGCTATTGGCGCGACGATTCAACTTGGGGTCCGCTGGACTTTGATGGTCCTGTTTCTGAAAAATGGGGCCTGACTTCCTTAGGTGAAGCGCCACTTCCGCAGCGTCAATCAGCCCACCTATCACAATAAATGATGCCCAATATGCTAAAAGTTATTCAAGCGAAAGATATCAAAAGCAGTGAACTGAACCTGAAGGCCGACGTCGTTATTGTGGGCTCCGGCGCGGGCGGAGCGGTGATGGCCTATGAACTGGCAGCAGCGGGGAAACAGGTTGTTTTATTGGAAGCCGGACCCTATGTTCCCTCCAGCCAATTCAACGAAAAATTTCCGGATATGTTGGAGACCCTCTATCAGGATCACGGAGGTCAGGTCACCAAACAAGGGGATCTATTGGTATTACAGGGGCGTTGTTTAGGTGGCTCTACCGTTGTCAACGGTTGCGTTACGTTCCGGGTACCCGATTTTATTCTTGAGAAATGGGGGGCGGAATACGGTTTGACTAATCTGACCCCAGAAACACTGTCTCCTTATTTCGAAAAAATCGAGCGGAATTTAAGTATCCACACTAATCAGCCCCATGAAATTAACCAAAATAGCCGCAAATTGGAACAGGGAGCTAAAGCCCTTGGCTGGTCTGTTAAGCCCTTGCAACGTAATACCAAAGATTGTGCGCTGACCGGGCATTGTCTCTCCGGGTGCAAGACTGACCGCAAACAATCCATGCTAGTCACCTATTTACCGTGGGCATCCCACTATGGTGCCCAAATATATAGTGATTGCCTGGTTACGGAAATCCTTACCGACTCTGGCCGCGCCTCGGGTATTAAGGCTCAGGTTACAGATCCGCAAAGCGGTGAAAAAGTCGCTGATATGACGGTGAAAGCCGATTTGGTAGTGGTATCGGCGGGTGCTATACAGACCCCGTTACTGTTTTTACGTAGTCAGCTAGGTTCCCAAAACGACAGTATTGGCAAGAACTTCGCGTGCCACCCCTCAACCATGATCGTGGCGGAATTCGAGAAGGATATTTACACCTGGCGTGGTGCAATGCTGGGGGTTTATATGGATGAGTTCGAACATCCGGATAAAGGGGGGTTCGTTTTGGAAGGCGGCGGAGCGGGGCCCATGGAAATCGGCATGTCTACGGAACCAGGCACAGGTAAAAGCTATCTGGAGTTTATGTCCAACGCTAAAAACTATGCGTCTTGCATCAGTCTTATTCACGATCATAATGTGGGACAAGTGAGTGTGCAGGATGGACAAAAGCAAATAGATTATGAACTGTCGGATGACGATTTTCCCGCTATGAAGCTGGCGTTCAAGGCGGCAGCTAAAATCTATTTCAAAGCCGGGGCGAAACGGGTATTCCTACCTACGGTGGACAAACGGATTGTCGAGTCTGAGGATGAAATTGACAGTAAAATAGACGGTATTGAGAACACGCCGTTTGCTATCCGGATGGTGTCATATCATCCCCAGGGTACGATGAGGATGGGAACGGATCCCGGTAGGTCGGTTACAAATGAGTACGGCGAGCACCATGGAGTTAACGGATTGTTCGTTGCGGATGCCAGCCTTTTTCCCACTTCCATTATCGTTAATCCACAAGAAAGTGTGTACGCGATATCAAATTATATTGCGGATTATATTCTGGCAAACGAAGAGAAATATTTTACTAGATTAAACTAAATTCAGTTTTGTTTGAGTAATTCGCTACATAGCAGGTTTGATTTCCGCAACCGTTTGTTGTCCTATAAAATGGTACTAGCTAAGAAGCGGACCGTAAATCATGCTCCAACTTATCGACAGTCACTGTCACCTGGACTTTCCCGAGTTCGATCAGAACCGGGCGCAATTGATACAGCAGTGTCGCGATCGAGGTATGCTGGCATGGGTTGTCCCCGGTGTTAGCCACCAAAGTTGGCCGAAATTAAGATCGCTGGCCCGTGATCAGAGTTTTATTAAGCCCGCCTTCGGCCTACATCCCTATTTTATGCAACAGCACGAACTCAGCCACTTGGACGTTTTGCCTGAATACCTTGATTGCGGAGCCATAGCTGTGGGTGAAATAGGGCTGGACGCCTTCGACGGCAGCACCGATACCGAGCAACAGATGGCGATTTTCAAGGCACAGCTGGCCATTGCAAAAAACCAGCGGTTACCGGTAATTGTGCATTCCAGGAAGACGCAGGATCTGATTTTTAAAGCTGTTAGGGAGCTACATTTTCAGTACGGCGGCATAATGCATGCCTTTTCAGGTAGTCTGCAACAGGCGCAACGGTTAGTAGACAGCGGTTTCTTGATCGGGTTTGGCGGTGCTGCCAGCTATGATCGAGCAATAAAATTGCACCGTCTGTTGCGATCCCTGCCACGGGAGTCGATTGCGCTGGAAACGGATTCACCGGATATATCTCCATCCTTTGCCCGCGACCAGATGAACACACCCGTGAATTTATTTAAAATAACCGAGATTCTGGCTGCTCGACTGGATCTGGCACCGCAAGAGTTGGCACGGCAGACTTCGCTCAATGTTATTAGGCTATTGGAACTGAATGTGGAGGTGGCGGGCGCGGGCGCTGGTGGTGAAGCCAATGTCAAACCCGGTCTGGCACCACGTTGATCTACGGCGATGCCGTCCACTTTTGAATCGTGATAAACTGGGCACATTGATAACCTAGTGTTAAATCGAATTGCGGAGTATCTATGACAAGGTCTGTAACAGGAGAATTAAAAGAAGATCCTGATGTAATTGTGCAAAAGCTTTATAAGATGGCGCAAAAGCATGATGTCGAGTTTCAGGGTGATTCTGCGACCGGCTTCGCTAAAGGCAAAGGCTTTCACGTTGAATACAAGGTAGAGGGGACAATGTGTACGCTGACGGTGACCAAAAAGCCGATGTTGATCCCCTGGACACTTGTCGAGAGCCAACTGGAAAAGCTATTTAATAATGGCTAACGATTTAAACCTTTTTAAACTTTTTGACTAAGGAAATAGAATGAAATCTGTTGATTCAGCATCACTGCAAGAGTACGTGGGCCAACCCATGGGGAAATCCGAGTGGTTTCAGATAGATCAGGGCCGGATTAACGCTTTCGCAGACGCAACTCTTGATCACCAATATATTCATGTAAACCCAGAAATGGCGAAGCAAACCCCATTTGGTGGCACTATCGCGCACGGGTTTTTAACGCTGTCATTGCTGCCCTACCTGCAGGAACAGATGGCTGATCGGGTTGTTCCTGCCGGCATGAAAATGGGTATGAATTACGGGTTTGATAAAATCCGTTTTCTTGCGCCTGTTAAAACCGGTGCCAAAGTACGGGCCTCCGGTGTGCTCAAGGAAGTCGTTGAAAAAAAACCAGGGCAGTTTTTGTTTTCATTTGAATACACGGTTGAAATTGAAGGTGAAGATAAGCCCGCGTTGATCGCTGATTGGCTGGTGATGTATTTTATTTGAATTAGTGCGATACCAGAATTAAAAAAGGGAGTTAAAACTCCCTTTTTTTGTCGCGACTCGTTATTGAACTACAGCACTTGTTCAGTGCCATCCGAGAGTTCCAGCAGCAAGCTGCCGTTGAGAGGGGAGACGCGTGCGTAACGGGTGCCATTGTGGTAGATGTAACCCGCCGTCTCTCCATCTTCAACAGTCAGATCAAGATCCATAATGACGCTGTCCTGGTTGCTTATCCGAGTACCGTAACTTGGCGCCATAAAGTACATCACGTCGTAGCGTTTTCCACCCCAGCTTATGGATATGTCTTCGATAGCGCCGCTTGACAGTTTTTCCGGAGTACTGATCAGCGACACAGTGGCACGATCAGAATAGTCTGGCAGGTCAGTCTCAAAGATAACCCGGATATCGCTATCCAAACCGCCGGACAAATTTAAGCTGCCATTGAAGTGGTCACCGTAGATGGACTCGAAAGCTCCATCCGCAATCAAGGATAAGTCAACGCTGTCAAGCCCTGCGTAGGCGTGTTCGGCGTCGCTCTCTAGTTTGCGCACACCACTTAAATCCAGGTCGATTGCCAGTGAGCCTGCGAATGAGGTGGAATCTCCGCTGTCTGAATCTGCGAATTGCTGGTAGCTTACTTCGATTTCACCGCGGGCAGTTTCGGGCAGTTTCAGGTTTTTGATGTCCAGGCCACCCTCAAACGTCAGTGCAAACTCACCACTTTGGATTGCTAGCGCGCCGGTGTCGGTATCCGCAGTTCCGCTGACGCTGAAAGCGTAACTCGTGCCGCTATTACTGACCGCTGTGAACGTTATATCGATTTCTACCCCATCAAGTGTGGTTCCGTATATGCGTGCAATGCCATCGTAAAGGGCAAAGTTCCCTTTCAGTCCATTGCCTAAAGGTAGCGTCAGATCATTAAGGACATCGCACAAGGAGCGGTTGAATATCACTAAATTCAGTGAGCCTTCACAAATATCTTGCAGTGATTTCCCGGAAATTAACAGGTGACAGGTCATTCTGGTCAAAGCGTTACCCAGGCTATTGCAAGCGGTACTCAATGCTGCGTCAGGCAGAGCAACGACCGGTCCATATTGCCCGGCGAGGGCCACCGCTTTCATCATGTTGTTGAGGTCTGCTCCGGTCGATACACCGATAGAAGACACCACATTAGCAAAAGAGGTTTGATCAGGTGACAGGCTTAAATATCCCTGCCAGGTGTTCAAGTCATTGATGAAGGCATTGATCAGGTCCGCTTTGTCTCCTGCTGCCGTAGGTGAGGGCTTTGCTTCCGTGAGCGAGCCTGCATCCATGGTCAACAGGTTTGTTTTGGTAATTTGAAATGAACTGGCCAAATTGTCCAGCTCAAGCATGCGGGCTGTTTTCATAGCCTCATCAATCAGGTCTGCCAATGAAATACGGTTGCCATCGGCACTGTGAGTGATCATCTGGCCACCCTGGCTTTGCAGCTGATAGACGAGTGCATTCAGCAGTTGCGGAAACGCGGTTTCGTTGCCCATGCCAAGCAACGCGCTTGATAGCAAAGTTTGCTTCAATTGTTGCTCCCCGGCGTTCGCGATGGCATCAGGGTCGGCCAGATTGATGATCTTGCTGCTGGCAATTCCTGACACGCCGAACAAATCCTCCAGCTGGGATCGGGCTACCGCTATGCTGATTTCGTTCATGCCTTGAGGGTAGCTGTGCGCTAGCTGGGCTGCGAGATGGGTAAGCGTGGTGACGGAGAAGGGGGTTGTCAGGCCTTCAGAATCCAATGCGGCAGTGAGGCTGAAATCGGAACCGAGTTTGAATTCTTCACCAAAATCTATTAGTCCATTGCTGTTTTTATCCAACTCCGTGGAGTCGGTGTGCTCTCCACAGCCGCTGCCGCTGTCGCAAACCATCCAGCTACCGGCGGAGTTGGCTGTCACTTCCACATACACCGGGCCACTATAGTCACTAAACTGGAAACTGAATTGACCCGATTCGTCGGTTGTTGAACTTGCCAATAATGTGTCTATTGAACCGTCTTTCAGTTTGTAGGCGTTAACCAGGCCACCTCTGACAATGCCTTTCACCACGGTACCCTGAACCGTCGTACTGGCATTATGCAGGGCCTGTGTGGGGGCTTCGGCGGAAGACCCTCCACCGCCACATCCGGCAAATGTGAGTGCACATAAAAGACCGATACAGCTGGATAAACTATTTCTCAACAACATGCCAACATCTCATCATAAAGATGAATACCATGAGTCATCAGGATAGATGAACTGCTAAAGGTACTTCACCAAAGGTAACCGTTAATCGTCATGTCCGTATTAACCTGACAACTATAAAGGTAGACCAGTTGGCTAAAGATTCAGCGAAAATGTGAGAGAAAGGTCACAAAATTACCAGAACGGGCTTGATAGATGTATAAAGATGCGCAGTAGGGAAGTCCGGTCTAGCAGTGGGTCCCGGTCCGGGCAGCGGGATATGTCTGGCGTGATGTCGCCAGTCTGCCGGAAAAGGTATCCGGCAGACAGTACGGCGTTTGGTTCGGTTAAAACTTTTTATCGTAGGACAGAGCAAAAATGTAGGCGGTGGTTTCAGTTTTAAACGGAATCGAATAGTAAGGGTTGTATATCACGTCGCCTTCTTTACAGTTATTGGCGTTATTTGACTGGCAGGCCCCAATGTTTTGTTCAGACAACAAAAGACCAAAAGCACCGTCGATACGTGAGGTGCTGTCCAGTTGCATGCCAAAACCTGCAGAAAACAAATCGGCTTCACCGACGGGAAACAACAGGTCCGCTGAAGTGCTGGGAATAGCGCTGCTTCGTGGTTCGTAGCCGGCACGTATTACCAGGTTGTCGTTCACCTGATATTCCGCACCAATAGCAACTGACCAGACATCTTCATAGTTTCGTGGTAAACGCATCGCGTCGGGATCAGCGTTGTCTTTAAGGCCGGAAATAGCATACACAACACTGGAGAAATTCAGGAAATCCACATCGCCGTCAAATTTGAAGTTAAGTTCTTCCCAAACGCTATATTCAATCCACTTAACGTCAAAGTTGATTTTCAGGTTAGGCAGAACCTTCACAGAGGTGCCGAAGGCAATATTCTGCGGCGTGATGTATTCCAGTTCCACCGTACCGCTCTCTACTGCGGTGGCATTGAAAGGTACGCCATCCAATAGCAGAAATGCGCTGTCCAATCCCGTGTGGTGAAGGCCATCTGTAGTGGCCAAGAACTCAGGAGAGTTCTCCATTTTAAAGTCACCGCTGAGCTGGGATGTCTTTTCGCTTTGGTACAGAAACCCGAAAGAAAGCCATTCATAGGGCTCCCATAGAATGCCGAGATTGAAGCCAATTGAAAGGAAATCTTCCATTTCCATTGAGAGCCGGCCAACAGGTTCATAGGGGCGCAGCACATCCAGATTACCGGAAGGTAAGTTCAGATCTTCCAGTGCGGTCAGGAATTGCGTGGTTTCGAGTGGTGCCCGTAAATAGGTGTCTACGCCCATGCCCTGGTAGGAAAAGTTTACTCCAACACCGAAGGAAAGCGTTTCGTTGACGGGCATGGCTATTGTCGGTGCGAAATAGGTGAGTCGTGTTACGCCAACCTGAATTCCCTGATAGGCGCCCGGATCATCTTCGTCCCGCGAATAACCAAATCCCTCTGGAGAATACACGGCGGTTCCGATGGTCCAGCCGCGGGATGGGTCTTCAACTGCTACGCCGCCGGAAGGAAAAGCAAGAATGGGCAATTCCGTTGGGCCAAAAAATGGCAACATTAAAGAAGGGTCAGCATTCGAACTACTTTGATTGGCGACAGGATCGTTACCCCAGCAATTCTGCCATCCATCTGGCGTGTTAGGCAGACCGCTGCAATCCGCGTTTTGCCGCAGGTTGTAGTAAGATTGCAAAACGTCAGCACCCGGTTCGGTATTTTCACCGAATGAGGCATCCAATTCGGTGTGAGCGACAATAAACTTAACACTGTATTGACGGCCTTTGATTTTTGCCAGACCGGCGGGGTTAAAGTGTATCGAATCTACGCCCGGTGGATCCGCCGTGACCGCGTTTGCCAGTCCCAGTGCTTTTGGATTACCAACAGTGAGGTTGTGCAGCAGTTGCCCATGAGCATTTAAACTAGCAAGGCATAATGCGGTAGTGCCGATGTAGCAAGCGCGTTTCAGAATGGACCTGGCCAGTGGTTTAATGTGATTGTTTTTATTCATGGAATCAACTCCTGCTCAAAGTTGCACGCAAACGTGAAACGTCGTCAGGAACCCCCTTCGGCTTCTTGAGTTAATAATAAATACAAAGTTTACGTTGTTTTTTAATTCTTATAGACACTTCGGACCGTTCAAAATTGATAGTTGTATAGGCCAAAAGCGTCGCTATTATTGTTTAGCGCACGATACTCGGGACCGTCTTTAAACTCAAGCATAAACGGTCCCCCTAATATTATTCGCTATCACGCCAGTCTTTAAAGGCGTCATAGAGGCTTTTATGTTGTTTTTTTGAAGCCGCTTTTTTCTCATCATCAAACGTATTCAGCTCTCGTTCAAACTTGATATCGTCCACCTGGTCGAGGAAATTGTCTTCTTCCTCCAGGATGGTGCTAACGGTTTGAGATGAGGGGCTATCGAGCCAGGTATTCAGTGTTTGCAGATCGTCAGGTGTCAGCACACCCGCTGCTTTTTTCAATTTGAGCGTATCCATAATGTATTCGTAACGTGCAATTGTGTATTCCTTGCGTGCCTGATATACGCTGCGTTGTGCAGCCAAGGCGTCGGACATGCTACGGATACCATCTTGCCAGCCAGCTTTGACTGCGCGCAGGGAGCTGTTGTTGGACTTGACCGCACGAAGGCGGGCCTGCACGCTGGCAACATCGGCGTTGACCTGGCTATGGAATTGGCGGGTTTCACGTAATGCGTTACGCCGGGCTAACTCCGAGTTGTAGCGGCTTTCTTGTAAGCGGTGTTCAGATTCGCGCACCTGAGATGAGGTTATGCCACCTGTATAGAGAGGCAGGGATACTCGCACGCCGATTGTTGTCAGGTCCGAGGAGGGCGTTGATTGGCTGCCACTGCTATCACTGTGGTTATAGTTCAGGAACAAGTCGGCAGTGGGGGCGTGAGCCGCCTTCATTTCCTTGCGTTCTTTTTCCGCAGCTTCGACCAGATATTGGGACGCTATTAATTGGTAATTGCTTTTGGCCGCAAATTCCTCCCATTCCGAGAGTGCGGCGGGCTGGGGTGGTTCGATAGGAATGTCTTTCGGCAGCGGGGTGACCGTTTGAATATCCTTGCCGGTCAGCATTGCCAGGGTGTCTTTGATATTGACCACTGCGGTTTCAGCAACAATAACGGCTGCCTTTGCGATGTCATGCTGTGCTTGTAATTCATATACGTCAGTGTCACGAAGCAAACCAAGTTTGTAGCGGTTTTTGATTTCAGTCAGCTGCGCGCGCAGGGTTTTTTCTTCTGATTGGGTTAACCGCAGTTCTTCTTCCGATCGCAGCACGCCAAAATAGGCTTCAGCGGAACGGATCATGAGTTCCTGCTGACCCAATGCCAGTTCCGCTTTGGATGCATTGTCCAGGCTTTGGGCTCGCTTGTAACGGTGCCACCGGTCCATGCGCAGCAGCGGTTGAGTTGCCGTGAAGTTGTAGGAGCTTTTCTGGAAGTCTTCGGTAACATCGGTGAATCCGACAGCGTCGTCTTGGCAGCCGGATAGAAAATCGATGAAGTCGGTACCGACGGTAGGAGGGAAGGTGCCGTTCGCAATGCCGCACTCAATGGCATTATCCAGCGTTAATGCGGTGCTGCCACCCTCGTAACGGTTTTGGCTCCAGTTACCCGTTAGTTCTGCTGTGGGCATCATGGAGCCAAAGGCTTGTTCCAGTTTTTCGCGATCGCCCAGATACTTTTGCTTTTTCGATGCCCACTCGGGATCGTTTTTACGGGCGAGCGCGAATATGTCGTTAAGATTCTCTGCGTAGGCGTTCGGAATAGAGAAAAACAGCCAAGCGGCCAGAATACTGCTGGTGGTCGATTTTATTCTCATAATTGTGTTGTAGTTATTTGTATTGCCTTGTTTTTTTGTGCGTTCACTCTACGCCAGATGGGGCCGAATTAAAAGCCAGTGGCCCCGCATTCCCTCATACGCGAAAGGATAAGCCAATCGCGTTAAATTTCTTACTATAACTTTAGCATCATATAAAAAAAACTCGCCGGGCACGGCTAGCTTCTTGTGATTCTTTGTAATGCGGGGTAAGCCATTGTAATCAATCGTTGGTAGTGTGTTTTGTAACGCCCTAAAATCCCTGTGCTAGGCTACTATCTAATTGATTCAAAAAGACATTTGCGGTATATCTGTGCAATCATGGCGGACACGGTCATTCCTCTATCGCAAATTTGAGAATTCGACTAGAGTATGCATCGATTAAGCAGACTATAATTGTACGGCTCGGTCGCATTAACCGTGACTTAACTTTATGTGTACGAACGTCGTTATCTGGATTTCGTTCATTTGTTCCACGTTTGTTTGGCTGAATCACATAATAAGAATAAACAGGCAGGAAACTCGTCTATGTCTCTAGAAGTTGGACTCAACTCGTTCGATCCCGCAACATGTTCTTCCCTGGTAGAACTCCTTGAAAAGCGTGCTGCAGAGCAGCCCGACAAAGTGGTTTACACCTTCCTGCCGGACGGAGATGATCAGGGCATCACGGTTACCTATCAAGAATTGCAACAAAGGGCGAGAGCCAATGCCTGCCGCTTTGCGCAAAGTGCTCAAGCGGGGAGTCGCGCTCTACTTCTGTTTCCGTCGGGTTTGGAATTTATTTATGCATTTTTCGGTTGTCTTTACGCCGGAATCATCGCAGTCCCCGCCTATCCGCCGCGACGCAATCAGAATTTGGGGCGGCTCAAGTCGATAATCCGGGATTCCGATCCCGCGATTGTGCTCGTTACCTCAAAAGTATTAAAAACGGCACAGCCCCTGTTCGCCGAATCTGAAGAGCTGAGTGGTTTGCCCTTCGTTACCGTAGACCTGGACGACGATGAGAGTGGAGACGACTGGCAATGTCCGCAAATTGATCGGGATTCACTGGCCTTTTTGCAGTACACCTCCGGTTCAACCGGCAACCCGAAAGGGGTTATGGTCAGTCATGGCAACCTGATTTATAACGAATCCATGATTACCTCCGGTTTTAGCAGTACCCGCGATGAAATTGCCGTTAGCTGGTTGCCGTTATTCCATGACATGGGATTGATCGGCACTACCTTGCAGCCTTTGTATCTGGGCGCCAGCGCGGTCTTCATGTCACCGGCGTCGTTCTTACAGAAACCGTTTCGCTGGCTAAAGGCGGTCAGTGACTATAAAGGGAATGTCATCTGCGCTCCTAATTTTGCCTATGAGCTTTGCGTCAGCCAGATAACGGAAGCACAACGGGCCGAATTGGATCTTTCCAGTTTACGGATGGCTCTATCCGGCGCGGAAGCTGTGCGTGCGGATACTATAGAGCGTTTCATCGAGGCGTTTGGCCCACAAGGGTTTACGCGGGGCGCATTCAATCCGACTTATGGTCTGGCAGAAGCCACATTATTAGTAACTTCCTCGCTTGAAGGTCAGCGCCCACGGTACAGCCGGGTGGAAGCGGAGGCGTTCTCCGAAAACCGGATTGTGTTGGCGCAAGACAATAGCAATGCAAAAACTATGAATTTGGTTTCCAATGGCGTAGCGCCGTTGGAATCAGAAGTGGTGATCGTTGATCCGGAAACCAAAACAGAGATCAGTTCTGGCAAGGTGGGTGAAATCTGGGCGAAGGGCGAGAACATTGCAAAGGGCTATTGGCGCAATGAGGCAGCGACGCAAGAAACCTTTGCCGGCTTCACGAAAGAAGGCAAGGGGCCCTATCTCAAAACCGGTGATTTGGGCTGTCTTATTGACGGTGAACTTTATATTACCGGTCGCCAGAAAGACGTCATTATTATTCGTGGTCGCAACCACTACCCGCAGGACATAGAACTCTCGGTTCAAACCAGTCATGTTGCATTGAAATCCGATGCGGGAGCGGCTTTTGCCGTTGAAATAGACGGCGAAGAACGGCTGGTCGTGGTACAGGAAGTTGAGCGTAAATACCGGATGCGGCTGGTAACGGAAGTGGTCAGCGCAGCAATACGCCAGGCAGTGGCAGAGAATCATGAGCTACAGGTGCATACGATTGTCTACCTCAAGCCCGGTGCAATTCTAAAAACGTCCAGTGGCAAAATACAGCACAGCGCAAACAAAGCGGCGTTTTTGGACGATACCCTTGATCCCATTGCTGTCAGCTCGATGCAGGCCGTTGAGCGTGGAGAGGACGAGAAGAAAGAGCTTGAAGATGCACTCAATCTCAGCAAGGAAGCTTGGCTGCAACTGCCTGAAGCAGAAAAAGAACCGCGCCTGGTGCTCTATCTGAAAGCGGCAATTGCCAGTGAAATCGGCGAGAAGCTGGAACGTATAAGTGACAACATCAGCCTGATGGGGCTGGGTATTGATTCATTGCAAATCACGCAATTATTCACCCGTCTTCGGGATCGCTTCGAAATAGACCTGGATCTGGCTTCCCTATTCGACGCTGAAAATTTTCGCGCTTTAGGGGCGATGCTGGCAGACGCCATGATGGGGCAATCCGGCTCCAGCCTGCCGCCATTGGAAGTCGTGGAGCGTCAGCAATTGATGCCTATGTCGTTCTCGCAGAAACGCATGTGGTTTATGGATAAGCTGCGGGAAAACAACGCGGCTTATAACCTGCCATTTGCCCTGAAGATTCAGGGTGCATTCGATATAGAAGCCGGTGAGAAGGCGTTCGAGAGTATGATCAACCGCCATGAAGTGCTGCGTACGATCTATATCGAAAAAGACGGCCATGCCTACCAAAGTATTCTGCCTGACCAAACCTGGCGGTTTACACGCGAAGACCTGACCTATCTTAAGGAGCCGGCATTATCCAAAGCGGTTCAGGACCGGATCGATACGGAGGCCAGCAAACCATTCAGCTTAGCCACCGGGCCGGTAATCAGAACGCATTTATTACAACTTCCGGACCTGGAATCGGACGCGATAAAGGGCCGTGCAGCAGAGCAGTATGTATTGTTGGTCACCATGCACCACATCGCGGCCGATGGCTTTTCACTGAAAGTGATTACTGACGAGATCTCCTTTGCGTACGCGGGTTTGGTCAGTGATAGCGCCCCCGCACTGCCAGAGTTGCCGATTCAGTACGCTGATTTTTCTCAGTGGCAGAAGGATTTGTTCGATAGCGGATCCATGAGCAAACAATTGGAATACTGGACGGATCATCTGCGCAACGTGCCAGTGCTGGATTTGCCCCTCGATCACCCGCGGCCGCCGGAGCAGAGTTTCCGTGGCAGTAATTACTATTTTCAGATCCCGAAGGAAAAAGTAAGTGCGCTAAAACAATTAAGCCGGACCCAGGGCGTGACTTTTTATATGACGCTGCTGGCCTCGTTTAAGGTGTTGCTGCATCACTACACCCAAAGTGAAGACATCTGTGTGGGTACGCCGATTGCCAACCGGACCACACCCGAGTTGGAAAAATTAATTGGTTTTTTTGTGAATACGCTGGCACTGCGATCGGATTTGACGGGAAATCCCGCCTTTGTCGAGTTATTGCAGCGCATACGTAAGGTGACGCAGGGTGCCTTCACCAATCAGGAATTACCGTTCGAACGGGTAGTGGAAGGATTGGGGATTTCTCGCGACCTGAGTTATTCCCCTGTGTTCCAGGTGATGTTTGTGCTGCAGAACAGCACGATAGACGAAGAGTTTAACCTGTCTGGTGTGAATGTAGAAAGTCTGCATACCGCACCCGGCACCGCCAAGTTTGATATGACGCTGGAGTTTTCAGAAGAATCCGGTGTGCTGCACGGCGATCTTGAATACTCAACAGATCTGTTTGAAGAAGCCACCATCATCCGCTTTGTAGACCATTTGCGTCAGTTGATTGACAGCATAATAGCGCAACCCCAGACCCCGATTGGTTCGCTTAGTATTCTGACAGCCCCTGAGCAGCAAAAACTGTTGCAAACTTTCAATGCAACGGATGAAACCTTTACGGCCAGTCATTGCATTCACAGCTTATTCGAGCAGCGGGCGCAGCAGGTAGCAACTGATATTGCACTGGTGGATGGCAGCATCCGGTTGGATTATGACGCGTTGAATCAGCGCAGCAACCAGTTGGCGCATTACCTGATCTCGTTGGGTGTTAAACCCGAGACGCTGGTAGGGGTATGTATGGAGCGTCAGGCTGACTTGATCGTGGCGTTGTTGGCGATTCTTAAAACCGGCGCAGCCTATGTCCCCATTGATCCCAATTACCCTGCAGACCGGGTGGCTTATATGCTGGCGGATGCCAGTGCTCCCGTGGTGATTTCGCAGTCCAGTCTGGCCGCTATGCTACCCGTCGCCGATGCGGATTTTCAGGTGGTCAATCTGGATCAAATGGAGAGCGTTCTTGCCGGGCAATCCAAACTCAATCCGGCGCTGGAAGTTGCTGGCGAGCAGTTGGCCTATGTTATTTACACATCCGGCTCCACTGGCAAGCCCAAGGGTGTCATGATCACCCATAGTAATGCCGCTGCATTGATTCACTGGGGCCACAGTGTCTACAGTAAAGAAGATCTGACCGGCGTTTTGGCAGCAACCTCCGTCTGTTTCGATCTTTCAGTATTCGAGATTTTTGTGACTCTGGCGGCGGGCGGAAAAATCATACTCGCGGAAAACGTTTTGGCGTTGCCGGAGTTGCCTGCCCGAGACGAAGTGGTGCTGGTTAATACCGTTCCCTCTGCAATCGATACATTGCTGCGTGGTCGTCAGATTCCCCGTACCGTAAAAGTGATAAATCTTGCTGGTGAAGCCTTGGCTGCCAGCCTGGTGGATGGGTTGTATCAGCATACCCAGGTTGATCGGGTGTACGATTTGTACGGTCCGTCAGAAGACACCACTTACTCCACATTTACCCTTCGTAAGCAGGGTGAACCCGCTACCATAGGTCGCCCGATTGCGAACACACGGGTTTATGTGCTGAACCAGCATGGCTGTCTGGTTCCACCGGGTCTAGCGGGTGAGCTGTATTTGTCCGGTACCGGTGTGACCAAGGGTTACCGCAACCTCGATGCCATGACAGCGGAGAAATTCCTTAACAATCCATTTGAGCAAGAAGCGAAATACGCACGCATGTATCGGACGGGAGACCTGGTGCGATATCAGGCCAACGGCAATCTGGAATACCTGGGGCGTATAGATCACCAGGTGAAAGTACGCGGATTCCGCATTGAGCTTGGTGAAATCCAATCTGTTATCAGTGCTGTGTCCGGAGTCAGGGAATCGCTGGTACTGACCCGCGCCGATGCAGCGGGCAGTCAGTCTCTGGTTGCGTATATGGTGAACGATGCCGACCAGAACCTGGAAGAGTCCGTGTTGATCACTGCCGTGAAGGCAGCCATTCGGTCGAGTTTACCGGATTACATGGTGCCCGCTGCGTTTGTTGTGATGGATTCATTTCCTTTGACGCCGAACGGCAAAATTGATCGTAAAGCGCTGCCCGCGCCATCCATCGACGATTTGATGGGAGAAAGTTTTGTTGAGCCACGCACCGATGCCGAGCGGGAGATGGGTCAGATTTGGTGTGAAGTGCTGAAGCTGGAACGGGTTGGTGTGACCAGCAATTTTTTCGAGTTAGGCGGGCACTCGTTGCTGGCGACTCAATGCATATCCCGAATTCGCGATCATTTCCGGGTTGATTTACCGATTAAATCCCTCTTTACCCATCCGACCATTGAAGAACTGTGTTCGCTGGTGAATGATGCCGACGAGTTATCCTCCCTGGCACCGCCCCCGGTACAGCGTATCGATCGGGCAGGTGAATTACCGCTGTCCTTTGCTCAAATGCGGTTGTGGTTTCTTAACCAGCTTGAAACCGGCAATTCTGAGTACAATATCAGTACCTCGTATAATATGCCGGCCTCCATTCGGTTGACCGGAAAGCTGAACACCAACGCGTTGCGCAAGGCCTATCAGGCGGTGGTAGATCGGCATGAGGCGTTACGCACGTCCTTTCTGATCGATGACGGGAAAGCGACCCAGGTTATTCGTGATCCGGGTGACTGGTTTATGGATGTCCGTGATTTACGTCACCTGGATGCGGAAGAACGTGAAGCAGAAGTGATTCGCCTGGCAGAAGACGAAGCCACCCGCTCATTCGATTTGGTTTTGGGGTCACTGGATAAAGCGCGGCGTATTCGATTGATGCGAACCCGTTTGTTACAGACGGATGAAGAAGAGTTCGTGCTGCTGCTGACCATGCATCACATAATTTCTGACGGCTGGTCGTTAGGCATTCTGATTGAGGAAACCGGAGAGTTTTATCGCTCAATGGTGTCCGGTGACGCTCCACGGCTGGAGCCAATCGACATTCAATATGCAGACTATGCGGCTTGGCAGCGGCAGTGGATGGATGGCCCGGTATTTGAGCATCAAATAAGTTATTGGAGGGATCGTTTACAGGGGGTTCAGGTTCTTGAATTACCCACAGACCGTCCGCGCCCTGCTGTGATGACTTTCAAAGGGAATTACGAGCCGGTTCGTATAAACCCGGCGCTGACCAAAAAACTCAATGCGTTGAGTCGTGATCAGGGTGTCACTCAGTTTATGACCCTGTTAACCTCGTTCTACACCTTGCTGTATCGATATACCGGGCAGACGGATATTTGTATCGGTACTCCGGTTGCGAATCGTGCCCGTCCCGAGTTCGAAAAGCTGATTGGTTGCTTTGTCAATAGTCTGGCGTTACGTGCTGATCTTGAAAACGATCCGCGCTTTGTGGATCTGTTGATGCAGGTGCAGGACACCACGTTGTCGGCCTACAATCACCAGGATTTACCGTTCGAGCGCTTAGTGGATGCTCTGGGTGTGGCCCGGGATAAGAGCCATTCACCGTTATTCCAGGTGATGTTCACCTTGCAAAACGCCTCCAGTTTGCTGGATGTATCCATGCCGGGCGTGGCTTTCGAAATGCTGCCATCTGTGGCCAAGACAGCCAAATTCGATCTGACGCTAAATCTGGAAGAAGGGCCTTCCGGCCTGGAGGGGATGATCGAATACAATACCGATTTATTCGATCGCGAAACCGTGCATCGGATGGTGAATCACCTCGAGCAAATCCTGGAAAAGGTGGCCGAGCATCCCCATTTGCGCTTGTCTGAAATACCGTTGCTGAGTGATTACGAAAACCAACTGGTGGTGAAAGAGTGGAATCATCAGCCGGATCAGTATGAATTTGACGAAGCGATTACAGTACGATTCGAACGTATCGCCGAGCAGTATGCGGCGAAAGTGGCGCTTAAGGCGGGTGATGAATCGCTGACTTACAGCGAGCTTAATCAACGGGCGAATCGGCTTGCCGCTTATCTGGTGGAGCAGGGTGTGCAGACCAACCAGCTGATCGGCATCAACCTGAACCGCTCGGCGGAAATGGTGGTGAGCATTCTGGCGGTACTGAAAGCCGGCGCAGCCTACGTCCCACTTGATCCGACCAATCCCCGAGAGCGTAACGAATTTATACTGCAGGATGCGAAAGTTGCCCTGCTGATTACGGAATCCGGCTTGAGCGATCTTGATTTGCCGGGTTTCTGCAAACCGTTGATAGTGGATCAGTTACAGGCTGAACTGCAGACTTTTTGCGGGGATAATGTAGATCGCGTAGTGGGCGGTGATCATCGGGCCTATGTTATTTACACCTCCGGCACCACCGGCAAACCGAAAGGCGTGTTAATTCCTCACTCCAATGTGATTCGTCTATTTACGGCCACGGACCAATGGTTCGGTTTCAGTGATCAAGACGTATGGACTCTGTTCCATTCATTTGCTTTTGACTTTTCTGTGTGGGAGTTATGGGGCGGATTGCTGTACGGGGGCAAGGTCATTATTGTTCCCGGCCAGGTGGCCAAGTCGACTGAAGATTTTTATCAGCTGGTGTGCGATGAAGCGGTGACGGTGCTTAACCAAACGCCGTCGGCGTTCACTCAATTTATCCGCATTGATGAGTACGCTCGGGAGAAAGCCGATAGTCAATCAGCACAGCTAAAACTACGTTATGTGGTGTTCGGAGGGGAAGCGCTGGATTTTGCCGCATTACAGCAGTGGAACCAGGTACACGGCTTACAGCAACCCCAATTGATTAATATGTATGGTATTACTGAAACTACCGTGCATGTCACTTATCACCGTATCACCGAGATCGATCTGAGCCGTCGTCAAAGTCTGATTGGCCGGCCGATTCCCGATCTGGATCTGTATATACTGGATAAGCACATGAACCCGGTTCCGATTGGGGTTCCCGGCGAACTTTATGTTGGCGGCCAAGGTCTTTCGCATGGCTATTTGCACCGCCCTGAACTCACATCTGAACGATTTACAATCAACCCGTTCGGCAACAATGTGGAGCGGCAATCCGGCCTCTACGAGCGGTTATATAAAACCGGGGATTTGGGCCGTTATCTGGCCAACGGCGTGGTTGAATATCTGGGCCGGATTGATGACCAGGTTAAAATTCGTGGTTACCGGATCGAATTGGGTGAAATTGAATCAACGATCAGTTTGCACCCGCAAATTCGTGAAACAGTCGTCCTGGCCAGAGAGGATGTGCCAGGGGATAAGCGACTTGTGGGTTACCTGCTGAAAGACGGCGAGGTGGACCTGACTGAGCTGAAAGGGTTTCTGGGCAAGAGTCTGCCGGATTACATGGTACCCAAAGCCTACGTGTTGCTGGACGCGTTCCCGCTCACAGCCAATGGCAAAGTAGATAAAAAGGCGTTACCTGAGCCAGATGATTCACTGCACGCCCGTAATCAGTTTGTGGCGCCTCGTAATGATACAGAAGAGGCATTGACCCAGATTTGGAAAGAGGTCTTGAACCTGGATCAGATCGGTGTGACGGATAATTTCTTTGATTTAGGGGGGCATTCTTTGCTCGCTACTCAGGTAGTATCCCGGGTAAGAGATCATTTCAATGTGGATTTGCCTCTAAGTGCGCTTTTTGAAGAGCCCACCATCGAGAATATTGCCCTGCATTTGCTGCAGGCCGAGCTATCATCGGCGGATGACCTGGAAATGGCGGATTTACTGGCGGAAATCGAAGGTTTGTCGGAGGAAGATCTAAAGAATTTATAACAGGGAGAGGTCTCTTCAAGAGATTTTTATTAGAATATTAGTACAGGGTCGGTCGACAATATAAAGCGTCAATCGGCCCCGGGCGGGCTTTTTAGTCCGCCTTTTCTGCATGATTCAAAATAACTATTAGAATAAGTATAAAGAATGCGCTGGCTTAGCGCCCGGTGCAGATTTATCGAAATGGGCAACTTTATTAATGACTGATAAGAAGTTACTAGATCGTTTGGCTAGCCTGTCGCCTGAGCAACGTGAGGCACTTCTGAAACAGCTCCAGAAAAAGAAAAGTCAGGGAGCTGAGCCGAGAAAGGACGCCATCCAACGTTATGCCCGCGATACTAATCGCTTGGCAATGTCTTACGCGCAACAACGCTTATGGTTTATCGACCAGTTACAGTCTGGCAGTGCGAGCTATAATATTTCCGCCGCCTTGCGTCTCACCGGTCCGCTGGATGTTGAAGCGTTGCGAATGAGCTTTGACGAAATCGTGCTTCGGCACGAGGTGTTGCGTACCATATTTGTCACTGACGACGGGCAGGGTCGCCAGGTCATTAATGAGCATCAACGATGGGAATTACCCACCATAAGCCTGGATACCCTGTCCTCCCGGGAGCAGGAAGAAGTCATCAATACCCGTTACAAAGGGGATTCGCTTACCTCTTTTGACTTGATTAACGGCCCTTTGCTGCGCACCCGATTAATCCGCCTAAGCAATATTGAGCACGTGATTATCGTGACCATGCACCACATCATTTCGGATGGTTGGTCCATGGGCGTCTTTATTCGTGAAATGGCGCTGTTATACGACGCATTCAGGCAGGATAAAGCCTCGCCGCTGAAGCCTTTACCAATCCAGTATGCTGACTACTCCTTGTGGCAGCGAGAGTGGCTTTCAGGTGAGCGTCTGGAGCGCCAGCTTAGCTACTGGAAGACACGCCTGGATGGGGTCACTGTGCTCGAATTGCCAACGGATTTTGCGCGACCGCCGGTGCATACATTCAAAGGCAACAACATCCACTTTAGCCTTGACCCAAGGCTGACCCAGCAATTGAACGAATTGTCGAAAAAACAAGGCGTGACCTTGTTTATGACGCTGTTTGCGACCTTGCAAACGTTGCTGCATCGTTACTCTGGCCAGGACGACATTTGCATTGGCACACCGATAGCAGGACGGGTGCGTCCGGAAGTCGAGAGTTTGATCGGTTGTTTTGTTAATACCTTGGCAATACGCAGCGACCTCCAGGGCAACCCCTCATTTCTAACTTTACTCAAACAAGTTCAGCAAAACCTGACCGGCGCCTATGATCATCAGGACATACCTTTTGAACGCCTGGTTGATGAACTCGGTATGGCACGGGAGATGAGCCATACCCCTTTGTTCCAGGTAATGTTTGTACTGCAAAATGCAACAGCCGGCAGCGCAATGTCGCTGCCGGAGTTAGACATTGAAGTGATGCCGGCGCAATCGGAAACGTCCAAATTCGACATCACGATTAACCTGCGTGAAGAAAAAGGCTGCATAAAAGGCGATTGGGAATATCGTACTGATTTGTTTTCAGAACACACTATTCAGCGGATGTCGGCGCATTTCCAGAATTTACTTGCGGTGTTTATGAATGACCCAACAACCCGGGTAGACGACGCCGAATATTTGCTAGCGCAGGAAAAGCAGCAGTTATTGTATGACTGGAATGCCACCGGCAGCGACTACGAGCGCGAATCCGATGTGCTGGATCTGTTTGCTCATATAGTTAGTCAGAACAAAGACAAAATCGCAGTGCAAAAAGGGGACGAGCGGGTTACCTATTTGCAACTGGATTCGATGAGTAACCATATCGCACTGGCGTTACAGGAAAAGCAGGTGTTGACCGGCCAGCGAGTGGGTGTGTGCGCGGATCGCAGTATCGAAACCATCGCTGCGATACTCGGTATCCTCAAAGCAGGCGCAGCTTATGTTCCGTTAGATCCGGCATACCCGGTGGAACGGCTGCAATATATGATTGAAGACAGCCAGGCCAGCGTGATCGTGGCTCATCGTCATTTGGCGGACAGCTTGCCCTCAGCCGAGAGCTCGATTTTATTGCTGGACGGGTTCCGCACCACAGTGGAACCGATATCGGGTCTGGATCTTCGGGTTGGACCGAAAGCGTCGGCCTATGTCATGTACACCTCGGGCTCAACCGGCAAGCCCAAAGGCATCGATGTAGTGCACCGTAATATCGTTCGTCTGGTTCGTAAAACGAATTTTATGAAACTGGATGCCACTACCTGCTTTCTGCAATATGCGCCTATTTCGTTTGATGCCGCTACCCTTGAAATCTGGGGCCCGTTGTTGAATGGGGGCCGTATTGCTGTCGCACCGCCCGGCAATTTGAACGCAGAAGAATACGGCAGTGTTGTTAAGCAAAATGCGGTTAATACCGCGTGGCTGACTGCGGCATTATTCCACTATTTTGTGGAGTATCATCTGGATATTTTCAAACCGTTGAAACAGTTGTTAGCGGGTGGTGATGTATTGTCACCTAAGCTGGTGCGCAACGTGCTGGACGAGTATCCGCATTTGACCCTGATAAATGGTTACGGCCCGACCGAAAATACCACATTCACCTGCTGTTATCCGATGCAAAAAGTGGGTCAGGTGCGTGCAACGGTACCGATCGGCAAGCCGGTAGCGAACACCAAAGTCTTTGTTTTGGACAAAAATCGAAAACCGGTTGCAGTGGGCATTCCCGGTGAGCTTTATACCAGTGGTGACGGCGTCGCGAACGGGTATCTCAACCGTGATGAACTGACTACCGACGTATTTGTGCCTAACCCTTTCCAGTCTGACGATGACCCGGTGTTGTATAAAACCGGAGACCTGGTTCGTTATTACGCTGATGGCAATTTGGAATATCTGGGGCGGATAGACCAACAGGTAAAAATCCGCGGATTCAGGATAGAACTGAGTGAAGTAGAAGACGCCGTTAGCAAGATTAATACGATTCGCGAAGTGGCGGTCATTGCCCGGGAAGACGTGCCGCGCGTAAAACGACTGGTCGCTTACTACGTTCCTGTGAAAGGCGTGCAGCCGACCAGTGTCGAACTGCGATCCGAATTGAAGCAATCATTGCCGGAATATATGATTCCGTCGGTGTTTGTGGGTATGGAAACTTTGCCGATGACGGCCAACGGCAAGCTCGACAGACGAGCCCTGCCGAAACCGGAAACGGACAACGACAGTGCATTGCAGCGGGTGCCACCGCGGACCGAAAAAGAAATCATTCTTGCCGACATCTGGGCACAGGTTCTGAATCTGGAAGAAATCGGAATCCGGGATAACTTTTTTGAAATGGGTGGTGATTCCATCCTCAGTATCCAGATCATTAGTCGGGCGAAGCTGGCCGGACTGCATCTGACCACAAAACAGGTTTTCGAAAACCAAACAATTGAAGAGCTGGCCCTGGTTGCCAGCGAAGCAGAATCGCCGATATTGGCGGAGCAGGGCGAAGTGACAGGGGAAGCTGTATTGTCACCAATACAGCAATGGTTCTTTGATCATCAGTTCGTCAATGAACAGCATTGGAATCAGTCCGTACTGCTGAATATCAAAGCTGACAGTGAAGTGTTGTTTCAGCACTTATCGTCTGCATTAACCGCGTTGGTCGCACAACACGATGCTTTACGCTTGCGCTTCACCAAAAAGGATCATGTCACGGTTCAAACCTTTACAGATTGTGCAAAATCGGACGATAACGGCAACTTCCGTGTGAGCGAGTTTGATCTAAGTCACGTACCAGCAGACCAGTTGTCGGCGCAGATCACCGACTATTGCAATCAAGTGCAGGCGAGCCTGGATTTGCAATCCGGTCCACTGTTGGCGGCCGCCCTGATCAAACTTCCCAATCAGGAATTCAGGTTGCTGTTGGTGCTGCATCATCTGGTGGTGGATGGGGTTTCATGGCGCATATTGCTGGAAGATTTCAATCTGGCGCTGGATCAGTTGCATGCTCGTAAAGAGGTTGCCCTGGGCTATAAAACTACGTCTTACAAGCAATGGGTTGAAGCTCTTAGAGACAGCGTTGAGTTGGGTCATCTGAATGGCGAATTCGATTATTGGTGTGAAATTACCGGTCAGGATAAGCCCAAGCTGCCTTTCGACGCGGAAAGTCTGGATACTGCACCTCGGGATTCTGCCGAGCCGAATATCAGCACCCACAGCATCTGGTTGAGCGAATCATTCACACAATCGTTATTGCGTGATGTAAACCGGGCCTACCGAACAGAAATCAACGATATTCTTTTGACTGCCTTGTCTCGAACGGTTTCGGATTGGAGCGGAAACGTAGATACACTGCTTGATCTTGAGGGCCACGGGCGTGAAATATTTTCAGAGAAAATTGATCTTAGCCGCACAGTAGGGTGGTTTACATCGGTCTATCCGGTGCGCTTACGCTATGAGAATGGCCGTTCAATTCAAGATAATCTGCGCTCGGTCAAGGAACAGTTACGGCATATTCCGGGCCGCGGTTTTGGTTTTGGTGCGCTGCGTTATCTGGGCACTGAGGTGCAACAGCAAGCACTCGCCGACGCGCCGAAAGCCGATATCGTGTTTAATTATCTGGGTCAGTTCAATTCCATACTTGAAGGCAGTCAGCGATTTACCCTGGCCTCGGAACAGCGCGGCCGTGAACATAGTCCGCTAAGTGAAGATCCGCATCCACTGAGTATTAACAGTCACATAGTGGGTGACAAGCTGCAAATTGATTGGATCTACAGCGCCGAGTTTTCCGCAGAAACGATAACAAAGCTGGCTCGTCAGTATGTGGCAGCACTCGAGCAGATTATTGATCATTGCACTCAGCCCGGCGTGTTTGGTTATACGCCGTCTGACTTTCCGCTAGCCAGACTGGATCAGTCCCAGTTAGATCGTTTGTTGGGCGTGGAGCGGAATATCGAATCAATGTATCCGTTGTCACCGATGCAGGAAGGCATGCTGTTCCATAGCTTGTTTGACAATGATCATGGTGTCTATTTCGAGCAGCTCAGTGTCGAGGTGTTAGGGAGTGCTGATCGGGAATTGCTAAAAAAGGCCTGGGTTCGGGTAGTCAATCGGCATCCGGCTTTGCGCAGTTCGTTTGTGTGGCAGGAAATCGATCGTCCCTTGCAGATTGTTTATAACCAGGTTGAGATGGAAATTTCAGAAGTGGACTGGCGTCACATCGATACTTCCCTGGAATCGACCCGGCTCGATGCCTGGCTTGAAAAAGATCGCCAACGGGGATTTGATTTTGAAAAACCGGGATTGATGCGTTTGGCCTGGCTGGAGTTACCGGGTAATCGTTCCCGTTTGATCTGGAGCTTTCACCATATCGTATTGGATGGCTGGTCTTTACCGCTGGTAATGGGGGAAGTGTTCCAAACTTATGGCATGCTGGTGAAAGGTGAAGATCCTGTGCTACCGCCAGCGGGATCTTACGGTGAATTTATCTCTTATCTGGAGCAGGTCGATAAAGGCGATGCCCTGCAATTCTGGAAATTATATTTAAGTGAGTTCGAAGCCGCTACGCCGCTACCGAATAAGAAAGCGGTGGTTGGAAGTACCGAGAAAATATTCCTGGAACAGGTGCTGAAACTCAGTGAAAACTTCAGTGGCCGATTGCAGCAATTCGCGCGCGATCAGCATGTGACCCTTAACACGGTAATTCAGGCTGCGTGGGGCGTTCTGTTAGCCCGTTACAGCAGCGAAAACGACGTGGTCTTTGGTACCACAGTATCCGGGCGGCCAGCTGATTTACCCAACGTTGAAAATATCGTGGGGTTGTTTATCAATACCTTGCCACTGCGTATCAGTCTGGACGACGACACCACTATTGCGCCGTTACTGCAGCGCATGCAGGAAGATCAGGTCGATTTGCGCCGGTTCGAGTTTACACCGTTGGTGGATATTCACCGTTACTCAGAAGTGCCGGGTGATCAGAGCCTGTTTGAGAGTATTCTGGTATTTGAAAACTATCCGGTGGGTGACGCCGTACATCAAGCCGACGAGCTGATTAATTTCGGGCATATCACAACCATCGAACACACCAATTTCCCCATTACGTTGATAGTTGAGCCTGCTGACCAACTGGCAATTAAATTATCTTACGATTCCGGGTTGTTTGATTACCCGGTAATCGCGCGGATACTGGAACATTTGCGAACGCTGTTGCACAGCATGTTGTCGCAACCAGATGTACCCTTGCTGAAAGTGCCTATGCTCAGTGAAGATGAGCGTAATAACGTATTGCGTAAATGGAATCCTGCTCCGGCCAACTATCCGCGCAACCTGTGCATACATCAGATTTTTGAGCGCCATGTAAAAGCCCATCCGGATAGAGTGGCAATGATCGCCGGAGATGAGCAGCTGACCTATGAACAGTTGAACGCCAAAGCCAATCAGTTAGCCCGTTACTTGCTTGAAGTCGGGGTTAATGATGGCGATTTTGTTGCCATTGCATTGCAGCGCTCGGTCGACATGATTATTTGTATTCTGGCGACATTGAAGGTGGGTGCCGCCTACGTACCGGTTGATCCCGATTATCCGGAAGAACGCATTGGCTTTATGCTGTCTGATACGCAATCACCATTGGTTATTTGCAGGAAAAAGCAGGCCGATCGTCTGGCATCCATTGTTGAGCACCTGGAACAGGACGTGCAAATACTGGTGCTGGAAGATGAGCAGCCGCGGATAGGTGAAAAATCAAAAGAAAACCCGCTTACCCATTTTACTACCAACAGTAAGCGATATGCCTATGTGATTTACACTTCCGGTTCTACCGGTAAGCCCAAAGGCGTGTTAGTACACCAGTTAAGTGTCATTCGTCTGGTGCTGGATTCAAACTACTTTACTCTGGCCAATAGCGACCGTGTCTGCCATACATCCAACGTTTCTTTCGATGCCGCGATCTATGATGTATGGGCCCCGTTATTGAATGGGGCCGGGATGGTGTTATTCACGAAAGAGCAATTATTGAATCCGGAGCTTTTTTATAAAGAAGTTAACCGCACCGGCGCCAACGTCAGCTTTATCACAACAGCGCTGCTCAATATGTACGTTGCTACAGAACCGAAAATTTTCGCTAATTTTAAGTATGTTTTTACGGGCGGCGAAGCACATGATCCGAATGTGATCCGCAAGATATTGAGTCAACATAAACCCCAGCATTTTTTCAACGTATATGGCCCGACAGAAAATACGACCTTTTCCACCTTTTATGAACTGACCCAGTTACCGGAAAATGTCACCAATGTGCCTATTGGTCGCAGTATATCCGGCTCTACATGTTATGTACTGGATCGGAATCTGCAGCCGGTGCCAGTGGGTGTTCAAGGTGAAATCTATGTGGGTGGGGATGGTGTCGCAGTCGGCTATCTGAATGATCCTGAGCGCACGGCCAACAGTTTCCTGCCAGACCCTTTTTCAGGCAACACCAATCAGCGCTTGTACAAAACCGGAGATATCGCTCGTTACAATGAAGATGGGTATATTGAAATCCTGGGTCGCGCCGACGACCAAGTGAAAATCAGGGGCTTCCGTATAGAGTTGAGCGAAGTAGAAGCCAATTTAACCCGGATTGATGGCGTAACCGATGCCATCGTTGTTGTTAAAGACGACAACAGTAACCAGAAGCGTTTGGTCGCGTATATCAAAACCAATGCCGATTTGGATGCCACCCGGGTCCGGCAGCACGCTCCGGACTATCTGCCAAAGCATATGATTCCCGCTTCGTTTGTGGTACTGGAACAATTCCCGCTGACCTCCAACGGCAAAGTAGATAAACGTGCTTTGCCCGAGCCGGTATTCGAAAACAAAACCAGTTATCAGTATGTAGCCCCCAGAACCGATAACGAAATCAAATTGGTCGATATTTGGGAACAGGTATTAAAAGCCGATACGGTAGGGATTCACGATAACTTTTTCGAGTTGGGTGGGGATTCCATCCTAAGCATTCAGATTATCAGTCGCGCCAAACGCGCAGGGCTGCACTTAACGGCCAAACAAATATTCGACTTTCAAACCATTGCCGAGCTGGCTGATGTTGCACGCGAAGTTCAAGATCTCATTATTGCTGAACAAGGGCTTGTGGAAGGGGACATTCCGTTAACACCGATCCAGCATTGGTATTTCGAAAGCCAACCAGTCGATCCCCATCACTTCAATCAGTCTTTACTTTTGCAAGTTGATAGCAAGGTTTCACTCGAACACTTAACAGGTAGCCTTGAAGCTGTGCTGTTACATCACGATGCTCTGCGCCTCCGTTTTAAACATGGGGTGAATGGTTGGCAGCAGTCATTCGGTTATGTTGAACATTCCGGCAAGTTGATCAATGACGTGTTTGAAGTGGTGAATCTGTCCGGCTTGCCGCAGAATTTACGTTCTGAACAGATTGAGCACCTTTCTGATAAAGCACAGCGGGAACTGAATCTATCATCCGGTCCGCCAGTGAAAGCGGTTTATTTTGATCTGGGTGATCAGGATCCTGCGCGGTTACTTCTGGTTATTAACCACCTTGCTGTCGATGTGTTTTCCTGGCGCATATTGCTGGAAGACTTGCAAACTGGGCTAGCTCAGACCATGCGAGGTGCACGGATTGATTTTGGCGCTAAAACGACGTCTTATCAGCAGTGGTCTAACAGGTTAATGGAGTTTGCTAACAGCCGGGATATAGAAGCCGACGCCGCATTCTGGAGCCACCATTCTGCGACTTTTGAATCCAATTCGTTGCCCACGGATAAGTCCGGTGCCAATACGGTGGCCTCTGTCGCAATAGAGAAGTGCGTTCTTGACAAGCCGCTGACACAAAAATTGTTAAAGGAAAGCGGCAGAGCTTATCGAACGGAAATAAACGATTTATTACTGACTGCTCTGCAGCGCACGTTCAGCCAATGGTCCGCTGCTGAACGCGTGCTGGTGGATTTGGAAGGGCATGGCCGTGAGCATATCAGCGATAATATCGATGTATCCCGAACCGTGGGCTGGTTTACTACGGTGTTCCCGGTTGTATTAACAGGTGATAGTAATATTGATCTGGGCAACAATATTTGTTCTGTCAAAGAGTATCTGCGCCAAATCCCGCGAAAGGGTATGACTTATGGTGTGTTGAGGTATCTTAATGACGTTCATTCGGCAGCGAACCCGGTTAAATCTGAAATCAGTTTTAATTACCTGGGGCAGTTGGATCAGGTTTTGCCTGCGGACGCATTATTGGCAGTAGCTGCAGAGAGCAGCGGCAGTGAATTATCCCCCCATGCTACGCGGAGTTATTTGTTTGAAGTTAGCGCCAGTGTTCAGAACGATGAGCTGGTCTTTAACTGGCGTTACAGCAGTAACCTGCATGAAGCCAGCACTGTGCATATGTTGGCGCAAACCTGCCTGCAGGAATTGCAACAGATCATAGAGCATTGTTCCGGCGGCGAATACAGTGGTTATACCCCCTCTGATTTTCCGCTGCTGGAACTGTCGCAGCCGCAAATCAATGAATTATTGCCTTCAAGCGGGGTGGAAACTGTCCTGCCGCTATCACCGACACAAGAAGGGATGTTGTTTCACGCACTCTACGAACCGGGTTCCTGGGTTTACTTCGACCAAATTATTGTGCCCATCAGTGGCGATGTTAACGAATCCGCGTTATTCGACGCGTGGCGCAAAGTGGTTGCGCGGCATCAGATTTTACGGGCAGGGTTTATTTGGGAGGGCGTGAGTAAACCCATCCAGGTAATAATGGAACAAGTTGAACTGGATATTCACCGCTACGACTGGAGTCGGTTTAGCCAACAGGAGGCAAACGAAAAAGTTGACCGGTTGTTGATTGATGATCGTAATATGGGTTTCAACTTCCGTCGACCCAATGTGATGCGGCTAAGCTGGATTGTTTTGCCGGAAGGTAATTTTAAACTGGTATGGAGCTTCCATCACATACTACTGGACGGCTGGTCGATGCCTGTGGTGTTTGGTGAATTGTTTACCATTTATGAGGATCTGGTTAAGCAGCGTGAAACTCAGTTACATCAACCTGCCCGGTACCAGGATTTTATAGCCTGGATCAGCCGGCAGGATAACGATAAAGCCGGACAGTTCTGGCACAAATACTTGTCCGGATTCACTGCCACAACACCAATTGCGGTGAAGAACTCTTTCGCGGTTGCCCAACACAATGCGGATAATCCGGCAACGGAGGGGCAGTATCAGGAACAGTCAGTGATGATTTCCGGCCGTTTGCTTGAAGGTTTGCAAAGTCTGGCCAAGCAACATCGGTTAACACTCAATAATATTATGCAAGGTGTCTGGGCAATCTTGTTGCGCCGCTATAGCGGAGAATCCGATGTTTTGTTCGGCACCACGGTGTCAGGCCGCCCGGCTGAGCTACAGGGTATTGAATCCATGGTGGGTCTTTTCATTAACACCTTGCCGATGCGAATGCGAGTGGCTGATGATCAATCGTTTATCGATTGGCTGCAGGAGGAGCAGGTTCAGCAATCTGAGATCAAAAACTATGAATACAGCTCGCTGGTTGAAATACAAAAGCAGAGCGAGCTGACGGCAAAACAAGCTCTGTTTGAATCGATCCTGGTTTTTGAGAATTACCCAATTGACGAATCCCTGGAGGAGACCCAGGCTTCGTTGAGCGTGGGATCCGTCGGTGCATTCCAGCAAACCAACTTCCCCCTGACAATCATATTTATTCCTGGAAAAGAGATGGAGTTACGTGTCTCTTACGATGGCTATCTATTTGAAGCGGACACCATCGGCCGCATGATGGGACATGTCGAACGACTGTTGCAATGTATTGAAGCGGAACCGGACATTCAAATAGGGCAGTTACCCTTGATCACCGAGGCGGAGCAACAGCAGCTGGTTTATGATTGGAACCGAACTGAACGTGTTTTTGCTTTTGAACGCACTGTGTCGGAACATTTTGAAGCTCATGTGCAGGCGCGTCCGGATATGATGGCCTGCGAATTCGGAGATAAAAAGGTCACCTATGAAAAGCTGAATCGGCGCGTGAATCGTTTGGCCCATCAGTTACTGGATGATGGTATCCAGCGAGGCGATCTAGTTGCTGTGTGTCTCGATCGCTCGATGGAAATGATTGAGGCGATACTGGCGGTATTGAAAGTGGGGGCGGCTTATGTACCTATCGACACTTCCTATCCGGATGACCGTGTTGAATACATGCTGGCAGAAACCCAGGCGCCCATCTTTATCGTGGCAGAGAAATTTCTCGATCATTACGACTACGTAAAACAACGAACGTTGTCGCGGCTGATTGGAATGCAGGCATTAAAAGAAAATGCCCGTATACAATCCACGGAAAATCTTAATATACGTTGTGAGAATGGCAGCCAGGCCACAGCCTGTATTATTTTTACTTCGGGCACCACAGGTAAACCAAAAGGCGTTTGTATACCCCAGATAGGTTTGAGTCGGCTGGTCTTGAATCCGAATTACATGGATCTGAGCCCGGGCCACCGTATGGCGCACGCCGCCAACGTATCCTTCGATGCAGCATCCTTTGAGATCTGGGGCGCTTTGCTAAACGGCGGTACCCTCATCGGAATTGACAAAAATACCGCGCTTGATGCCGACGCGCTGGATCGCACCATTACCGAGAAACGCATTGACGTGCTATTCCTGACCACCGCTTTGTTTAACGCTCTATCGAAACAGAAGCCGGATCTCTACCGGAATCTGCAATATTGCGTATTCGGAGCGGAGGTTTGCGATCCAGGTCAAGTGCGTCAGGTGTTGATGGAAGGCAATCGTCCGCAACATCTATTGCATGCGTACGGCCCTTGCGAAAACTCAACCTATTCCACCTGTTACGAGGTGACATCGGTGTTACCGGATGCGGTTACCATTCCCATAGGGCCTGCCATTGCTAACAGCACAGCTTATGTGTTGGACAACGCATTAAGACCAACGCCCATAGGGGTTCCCGGCGAAATTTACGTAGGTGGATTGGGCTTGGCGCTGGGATACCTAAACCGTCCTGAATTAACCAAAAAGGTGTTTATCGACAGTCCCTTCGTGGAGGGGCAGCGTTTATATAAAACCGGTGATTTGGGACGTGTGATGCCAGGGGGTAACCTCGAAATTATGGGGCGGGCTGACGATCAGGTTAAAATTCGTGGTTACCGGATTGAACTTGGTGAAATCGAAACTGCGATCAACAGGATTTCGGATGTTCGTCAGGCTTGTGTAACGGTACGGACGCTGGATACGGGTACTAAACAATTAATTGCCTATTGTGAACTCCAACCGCAACACCAAAACCAGGACCGGGTACAGTTTAAATCTCGTTTAAAGCAGCATTTACCAGATTATATGGTACCGGCTGGTTTGGTCTTTTTGGAAAAACTGCCGTTAACTCCCAATGGTAAAGTCGATAAGAAGGCGTTGCCCGAACCCGGCGTGGACGATTTCGTCAGCACTGATTATGTGGGTGCACGCAACGAAATCGAGCAGGTGTTGGTGGATATCTGGCAGGAAGTGTTGAGTGTTGAGCGCGTGGGAATCTACGATGACTTTTTTGACCTGGGCGGACACTCACTTTTAATTAATAAAGTAGCAGGGCGTTTGAAGCAGAATATCGGTATAGAGTTACCTTTACGAACGCTGTTTGAAGTACCAACAATCGCAGCACTCAGTGAAATATTGCAGTCACTGAGTATTGATAATAACGACGATACGCTGGATTCGTTGGATGACGATGAATTTGAGGAAGGTTCTTTATGATCGTGTACGAGCTGATGGCCAAGCTTGGCGCTGCTGGCATCAAACTTTGGGTTGAAGAGGGTCAGCTCAAATTCAAGGCACCAAAAGGTGCGCTTACCCCGGACCTGAAAGCAGAGTTGGTAGCAAATAAACAGGCCGTAGTGGAGTTTTTATCCCAGACCAAATTGGAAACCGAGTCCGGTCAAGAAGTGATTCCGGCAGTGGGGCGTGAAGTTCCCATACCTCTTTCGCATGCGCAACAGCGATTGTGGTTTATCGAACAACTCAATCCAGGGAGTAGTACCTTTCACATTCCCGCTGCCTTGTTTCTGACAGGCATTCTGGATTACCGCGCACTCGAACAGGCTTTCGTAGAATTGCTTCAACGTCACGAAGCACTCAGAACGGTCTTTATTGCGGAGGATGATCAGACTTATCAAACCGTTAAACCGGTCGATGGCTTCATTATTCCTATGGATGATTTGACCGCGCTGCCAGAGGCAGAGAAAGACGGTCGCACCAAGGCCAAGGTTGAAACTGAAGTAAGAAAAAGCTTTAACCTGGAAACGGGCCCGTTAATTCGTGCGCATTTATACAAGCTGGATGACAATCGCCATGGATTGGTGGTGACGATGCACCATATCGTGACAGATGGTTGGTCCATGGCCATCTTCGTACGGGAAATAGCAGCGCTTTATGCTGCCCAGCGAATGGGCCTGAAAGCGCCTTTGCCCCCATTACAAATCCAGTATCCGGATTTTGCCCATTGGCAGCGCCAGTGGTTACAGGGTGAGGAATTGGATCGCCAATTATCATTCTGGCGTAAAACACTTGCCAATTCGCCATCACAAACCACCGTTCCGTTCGATCGACCCAGGCCGCCATTGCAAACCCTGAACGGTTCCACGGTAAACGTAGAACTCGACGCTGATCTGACTGAAAAATTAAAACGGTTGGCGCGAACATTCGATACCACGTTATATGTCATCCTGATGGCAGCCTATAAAATCGTGTTGGCGAAATGGTCCAAGCAAAGTGATCTTTGCATCGGCATGCCGGTAGCGGGACGAAACCGTTCGGAAGTGGAAGGTTTGATCGGTTTTTTCGTGAACACGCTGGTGATTCGAACTCAATTGCGGCCCTCAACCCAGCTCAAAGATTTTATAGCGTATGTAAAAGAGCAGATTCTTTCTGCACAGGCGCACCAGGATCTACCGTTTGAGGCTATTGTGGACGATCTCAATGTGCCGCGGAATCTGAGCTTTTCTCCGGTATATCAGGTTGCATTATCGCTCACCAGTGGAGACGGGACAGCCAAGAAAGCAGTGATGGGTGGGCTGGAAATCGCGCCTATGTCCATTGAGCTGGTCGCTGCGCGGCTGGATCTGACGATGATGCTGGTGGATCAGGGCGATACCATCGAAGGTATGGCGGAATTCAATACCGATTTATATAACAGGGAAACAATAGCGCTTTTTGTTCAGCATTTTGAAGCGCTATTAAAGCAAATGTCAGTCAGTACAGATGAACTTTACTCTACTTTGCAGCTGGAAAGCCTGGAATCCATAAAGCGCCAGATTCCGGCGGCAGTGGATGCCGAAGCGATTTTGCCACTGATTCCAATGCAGCGGGATTTTTGCCTGGACAGTTTGCGTAATCCAGAAACCCGTCGCAACAGTATCGGCTATAGTGTGCGGTTGCCTTTTGCTGTCGATGAAGCAAAGTGGCAACGGGCGTTGGAGCAAGTCGCTGAAGCAAACCCGATGCTGCGGTCCAAGCTGATAACGTGCGATTTACCGGGTATGGACAGTCTTTACAATATTATTGTTGCCGGTAACTCCGTTAACTTTGAGGTGTTGGATTGGCGTACGAAACAACTGAGTGATGATGCTTTAGAAGCCGCTATCAACGAACTCGCGCTACCTGCGTGGGATATGGATTCGGATGCTCTGTGTCGCTACTACCTCATTCGAAGTTCCGAGGCGGAGTATTGGGCTGTTGCCAGCTCCCATCATTCCATTTCAGACGGGGTGAGTAAATACTATCATTTCACGCAAACCCTCAGTGCCTACGAAGGTAAGAAATTAAACAGGAGCACAAACAAGCTTATTTCGAAATGGGTGAAAGAGCGTATCGGACAGAATGACAACGACGATACCCTCGCTTTTTGGCAACAGCAGTTCGCCAATGTGGAGCCCGTTGCCACCCGTGTCACAGACCCCGGTCCGGCTCAATTCCAGTTTTGGAATTTGGACTCAGAGCAACGGGATCAGCTTGCGGATTGGTGCGCGCAGAATAAAGTTAGCGTTACTAACTACTTAAGAACCTTATATACATTAGCGTTACAATGTTGTTATTTCGACTCTGAAGAGTTTGTTTTAATCGATGCATTCGCTGGCCGGGACAGCTCGACCGAAGTGCACCAACTTGATCAGTCTGCCGGCTGCTTCTTCCAGTTCTTGCCCCATATTCAACATGCTGTTAGTGATGACGAGATGTTGTTTACTGATTTGCTTGAATCGAACCGTCAATGGAAAAAATCGGTAGGCAAGCACCAATTTATCTCGATGATGGCACGGCGCCGGTTTTACGATGGCAATGCGTTGGAGTTCCAGTTCAATTACCGATTACCGAAAGTAACCGCTCCCATCGAATTCCAGGGTCACTCGGTCAGTTTAAAACCGATTCAGCCGGATAATGAAGGGGTTGTTAAATTGCTGGTTACATCGAACGATTTATCGATGGCACTGCGTCTAAGTTACCGCCAACAGGAATTTCCCGGTTTTCAGTTGCTGGACAGGATGCAACGGGTCCATCAGCAGATCATGGGCGGCGAATTGCGTTTGACGCAATTGGATTGGGTGTCGTCGGCGGAGCAGAATCACCAATTTAACGCTTTATCCGGACCGCAAACCGAACTTCCCGCAACCATTCCAGAGCTGTTTAATATCGCACTTGAACGTTACCGGGAAAAACCCGCTGTGATTTATGGCGTGGGAGACAATACTGTCACGTTAACTTATGCAGAGCTGGATCAGCAAAGTAACCAGGTTGCGTTTTGGTTAGCAGAGCAGGGCATCAGTAACCAGGATCGTGTTGCGTTTTGTCTGGGCAGGCGTCCTGAGCTACCAGTGGTACTTCTCGGCATAATTAAATCCGGTGCTGCCTATATTCCAATCGATGCCAATTACCCACAAGATCGAATCCGCTATATCGTGGAGGATGCCGAGGCTGCCGTTCTAATTTGCGATTATTCGCTTTCCGATGAGCTCGCCGGCGCAAGTCGTACGCGTGTCGTTACGGTAGATCATGTACTGGATGCGCCACTGTCGGGTAACTGCAGCCGGTTACCGCAACAGAGCGCCGGGGATACGCTTTATTATGTCTATACTTCAGGTTCAACCGGGCGTCCCAAGGGTGCAGGTGTTTTGCATCGGGGTGAAAGTAATCTGATTTCCTGGTATTCACAATTGTTAGACGTGAGTAGTGATGATCGGATTTTGCTGATGTCTTCCGTCGGTTTCGATCTGACCCAAAAAAACCTGATGCTTGGTTTTAGCTCCGGTGCAGCTTTGGTCATTCCTGATTTTGATGAATATGAGCCGGAACGATACGCGGCATTGATTCAGCTGCACCGTGTTTCCATTCTGAATTGCGCTCCTTCGGCCCTATATCCTTTAATCGATACTTCTATAGCCGAATACCCTTATCCCTCCTTGCGCCACGCGATTCTTGGCGGTGAACCCATCCGCCTGAATGCGTTAGATCAATGGATTAACCACAGTGGTTCCCGTGTCACCCTAACCAATAGTTACGGGCCTACGGAATGCAGCGATGTGGTCTCCAGTTATAGTGCCTCTCATATTGATGAGGGTGCCTTTCCTGATGGAATGCCGATCGGTAAACCGATTCCCAATACGCACTTGTATATTGTTGATAAGCAGGGTCGCCTGATGCCCGATGGCGCCGTCGGGGAGCTGCGGATTGCCGGAGTCGGTGTGGGCACCGGCTATTGGCAGCGGCAAGATTTAAATCAGGCGGTATTTTCGCAATGTCCCTTTTATGACGGACGCTGGTATGCTTCCGGTGATCTTTGCCGGTTGGCAGGATCAGGTGTTCTTCAGTACGTCGGACGCAAGGATTTTCAGGTTAAGCTGCGTGGACTGCGTATCGAGCCGGATGAAGTCAATAGCCTTCTGAAATCGAATGTGGACGTCAGTGACTCGCTGACCCTGGTGCTCAACGACCAGTTGGTTAGCTATGTTGTGGCGCCGCGCAATCTGGACGTTCACAGCCTGAAAGAATCATTACGCGACCGGTTGCCGGAGTTCATGGTACCGGCTGCCTTGATGCAAGTGGACGAATGGCCATTAACGCCCAATGGAAAATTGGATCGTAAAGCCCTGCCACCGCCTTCGGCTTACGCGGGCGTCGATTTTGTCGCTCCCCGTAATGACAGTGAAACCCTGGTTGCGGATATCTGGTGTCAGGTATTGAAGTTGCCGAGTATGAGTATCAAGGCGAATTTCTTTGAGTCGGGTGGTCATTCGTTACTGGCGACCCAGGTCGTTTCCCGAGTCCGCAAAGCCCTGGGCGTCGATCTTTCTGTACGGGCCTTGTTTGAAGCGCCCACTATCGAAAAGCTGGTACAACATATCAACATAGCGGCAGCCTCCGGAGATCTGGATAAGGCTCCTCCGTTAGCCCCCATGGATCCACCCAATCGCGACACTTTGTCGTTTGCGCAATACCGGTTGTGGTTTGTTGATCAGCTTAACCAGGGCAGCAGTGAATATAATCTGCCTTCTGCATTACGGGTGCAGGGTAATCTGGATTTGTCCGTGCTGGACCGGGTGTTCGCCGAAATAGTCGCGCGTCACGAAGTATTACGAACCAACTTTGCAGGGGAGGATGGGACGCCCCGTTTAATCCTTCGTGAGCAGGTTCAATGGGCAACGCCAGTGGTTGATCTCACCCACTTACAGGGAGAGGCGCTGCAGGCCGAGATTACGTTCCAGGTGGATCAGGATGCTGCACGTGTATACAGCCTGGAAAAGGATATTCTGTTCAGCACCAAAATACTCAAATTGGGTGTTGATGATCATGTTCTGTTATTGAACATGCACCATATTGTATCCGATGGTTGGTCTTTGGGTGTTCTGGTTTCAGAAATCAAGGCCTGCTACAGCGCGTTTGTTCAGGGCCAGTCATCGCCTTTACCAGCGCTCGCCATTCAATATTCCGATTTTGCTGTTTGGCAGCGTAATTGGTTGCAGGGCGATGCTCTGGAAAAGCTGAAAGACTACTGGAAAATGGCGTTAGCCGGTGCTCCGGATGTTTTACGTCTACCGACAGATAAACCCAGGCCCAAGTATCAGACTTTTAATGGTGCACATTACCCTGTTGAGCTGGGGAGTGAATTATCAGCTCAGCTAAACCGTTTCTGCGACCGTAACGACCTGACTCCCTTTATGGTGTTGATGGGGGCCTACCAGATTTTGCTTTCACGTTACGCCAATCAGTCTGATATTTGTGTGGGCATTCCCATTGCCGGACGCAATCGCGCGGAACTGGAGGGGTTAATTGGCTTCTTTATTAACGGTTTGGTTATTCGTACCCGGTTGGGTGGCAACCCATCGGTTCTGGAATATCTGAAACAAGTGAAAGAAGTATCTTTGGGTGCGTATGCTCACCAGGACATGCCGGCAGACTTGTTGCTGGATGCGTTGAAAATGGACCGCAATGCCGACACCTCACCTGGAGCGCAGGTTGGTTTTGCTCTGCAAAATGTCAGTCAGGAGGCGTTTAGTAGTGGTGATGAAGGTGGCTTTAGCGCGTTGACTATTGATGCGGTGCCCCGGGAGCACAAAACCGCGAAATACGAGTTATCGTTGATTTTGCAGGAATCGGAAAACGGCTTTGCCGGTGTTGCCGAATACAATACGGATTTGTTCGTAGAGAGCTCGGTTTCACGCATGATGGGGCACTTTAACCGAATCCTGCTGCAGATGATGCAGGATGTCGATCTGATGATCGACCGCATCGAAATGGTTGATCCGGAAGAGCTGTATCCGCTCCTGGTCGTGGACCGTGATCAGGCAGAATTGCGTCCGCTTTCACCAATGCAACGGGATATGTACCTGGATTCTCTGATTGATCCATCCACGTTAAAAAATAGTTTGGGTTACCACTTTATAACGGACGGTGAATTTGACTGTGAGCAATGGATACAGGCGGCCCAGCTGGTTGTGGATAGTCAACCACTGCTAAGAAGCCGGATTCTGCGTTCAGACTTGCCATTCACGGATGTGGCTTATCTGCAAGTTCAGCGCAGCAAGAAAATTGATGTACAGGTTGAGGACTGGTCCGACCGCATTACCAGCGACGTTGAGGCGGCGGAATTTGCTAAGAAATTAATCTGGAAGCCATACGATATTGAGGGCGAACTGTCGGAGTATTTTGTATTCAAACTGAATGGCGGACGTCATTTGATTGTTTTCCGAATGAACCATATCGTTCTGGATGGTGCGGGTATGGCTGTGCATTTGCTGGAGTCTATCCGCGCCACCGAAGCCATTAGCGGTCATGTTGAATACGTTCCAGCTCCGGATGTTTTTGATCAGTATGTGAAAGACAGTACATTGCGCACTGACAGTACCCAGGTTATCGATTTTTGGCAGCAACAAGGAAGTCATACAGAAGCACTGGATTTTGCTTTGGCAGGTCGGCAGGAACAGGCAGGCGATTCACCACAACGAATCGAGAAAAACCTGCGGTTGGACGGGGCACATTGGCAGTCGATTCAACAGTTCTGTCGTGACGCGAGAATCACACCATCCCTCTATTTTAAAGCGCTATACGGCTTGCTAATCAACACCTACTGTCGTGCCGAAGATGATTTCATCGTATCCGAGATTGTGGGTAATCGTGTTGGGACTCATAAGCGTACCTTTGGTAATTATTTCCAGGTATTACCGGTTATTTTCCCTAAAGAATTGTTCACCAAAGAAAGTGATTTACAGTCTTTGTTTTCCCATATAAGGCAATACCGTAAAACACTGCGCAGCAACGCCCATGTTTCGTTAATGGCGCAACGTAAAACGTTGCCCCAGGGGCGGCTGAACTTTATGTTCAATTATTATAACTTTATCCCCACGGTTTCGCTGTTTAACACTCCGCTGAAACTGAAAGCCTACCCGCAATTGCAGGATGGTCCGGTGCAGTTTGTAGTGCACGAACAGGACGGTTGTACCGACCTGAATCTGATTTACCTGTCCGATCTGTTCGATGACCTGAATTTTCTGCAACGGATGGAGTCGCTGAGTCAGCAGATTCTAAGTGGAGGTGCTCAGGAACAGGGCAGCAGGCCCATAGGTAGCCTTGATTTTCTGTTGCGCCGCGATGTGCAACCGGAACAAGCCATCAATCGCTATGCGGAAGCAACCACTGTTGCTGAAAGCAGCACCATAGTCACGGCTATCGAAGCCCGCGCTGCCGCGATGCCATCCGCTATCGCTGTTAAATTTGGTGATGAAGAACTCACCTATGCGGATCTGAAACAACGTACGGATGCCTTGGCGGGTTGGCTTACCAGTCAGCGCATTAACGGCAACGGCGGTCATGTTAACAGGCAAGAGAAACGGGTTGCTATCTGCTTGGATCGCTGCATCGATATGTTGGTGGCAGTGATCGGCACCCTGAAATCCGGCGCAGCCTATGTACCGATGGATTCTGATTATCCTGCCGACCGGCTCAGCTATATTCTTCAAGATTCCGCCGCATCCGTTTTAATCACCCAGGATTGTGTTCTTAAGCGAATTGAGCAGAAGGGTGGCGATCTGGCGTCCCGGAATGTGTTACGCATGGACGTTGATACTGAATGGCTAGATTCCCCACCGGACTTTACGTTACCGACGCCTGATGATGTGGTTTATATTGTTTATACCTCAGGTTCAACCGGTAAACCAAAGGGGGCGCAGGTAACGCATGGCGGTGAGGTCAACCTGCAGAATTGGTATTTGTCCGTATTGCAGCTAAATAGCAGTGACAAGGTGTTGCTGAGCAGTTCCTTCGGATTTGACCTTACCCAGAAAAATCTGTTTGCCCCGTTGCTGGTCGGTGCAACCCTGGTGATACCGAAAATGGATCACTACGATGTTGAGGTGCTGACCAACACAATCGAGCGTGAAAAGATTAGCGTGATTAACTGCGCCCCTAGCGCTTTCTATCCTTTGGTTGAGGGCAACGAGCACGGCCTTTCATGCCTGCGTTACCTGGTGCTGGGAGGCGAACCAATACGCTTGCCTGCACTTTCGGACTGGCTGAAAAACGCAGCCTGTAAGCTCATTAACAGTTACGGTCCAACCGAATGTACAGACGTAGTGGCATTTCATGAATACGAACCGGAGTCAGCAACGGATGCGCTGCCCATTGGCAAAGCGATCGCTAATACGGAGCTTTACGTGGTCGATCATGCTGATCATCGTTTGCCGGCAGGAATGGTTGGCGAACTTTGCATAGGCGGGCAGGGCGTCGGATTGGGTTATCTTAATCTGGCTCAGCTTACCGAGTCTGTGTTTGCACCCAATCCTTATGCACCGGGTAACTGGTACCGGACCGGCGATCTGGTCCGGCTGCTGGAGGACGGTAATCTGGAGTATATCGGGCGCAAAGATTTTCAGGTTAAATTGCGCGGGTTGCGCATTGAATTGGGCGAGGTTGAAGCTGCGCTCAAGCAGGTATCCGGAATAAATGACAGTCTGATTTTGGTGAGAAACGACCAGCTGGTGGCCTATGTTTTAACGGAACAGGCTTTGGATACCGGCGAAGTCAAGCAGCAGCTTCGCAGCACGCTGCCGGAATACATGATTCCCGCTGTGTTCGTGTCTCTGCAAGATTGGCCCCTGACCCCGAACGGCAAAGTGGATCGCAACGCTTTGCCGGATCCTGAAGAAACAGGACGACCGGAATACGTAGCACCACGCAATGAAACCGAAGAAAAGCTGGCACTTATCTGGTCGGAGTTATTGGGTGTCGATGGGATCGGCATCCACGATAACTTCTTTGATCTGGGTGGGCATTCCTTATTGGCAGCGCGCGCTGTATCGAAGTTCCGTCAGGCGTTCGGGGTGGATATTCAACTGCGTGCGTTATTCGAGATGCACACAATCGCTGATATCGCGCAATACCTTGATACCCTGGTGTGGGCGTCGCAGTCCGCTGAACAACCCGCCGCTGAAGAAGGTGCAGCTCCCCGTGACGAGGGTTTCTTGTAAAACAGGTGATTTATATTGTGTGGCAGGTTGTCAGCTAAACCACTTCGGGTAACGTCGAAGTGGTTCGACATTCGGGCTATACTGAACTTCTAAATTACGGGCGGCTCTATACTATCTCTACCGAGGGCAATACGAATGGTGTCAGAACACATGGTGTCAGAATAGTGCCCTTTGTTTTGCGCTTAGCTTGGTTGGTTGTTTTCTCGTGTGTAGCATCCACGACGTTTGCGCTCGTGGATGTAAAAGCAAAAGGTATACCGCTGCATGGCTGGGTGCTGGTAGACAGTAATCCGGACTCCCCGAACCCGCTCCTGACCAATTCAACCGAAGATTTCAAAAACAGCAGTCAGTATGTGGATTTGAATCGGAGAAGCAACAGAGGTTATTCCCATTCCGTATATTGGGTATTAATAGAGCTTCCCGAGCGCGATCTATCTCAGCATTGGTGGCTTGAATACGGTTATCCACTGATCGATTATATCGATGTTTACACCGGTTCCGATGCCACTGGCTGGGCACTAAAAGGCAGTACCGGTGATCAACGTTCCTGGTACAGTCGAGAAGTGTATAGTCCGGTGTTTTATTTCAATCTACCCTCAGACAGCCCATATGTTCTTGTGCGCCTACAAACTCTGGGTTCGATGCAATACCCGCTTCGATTGATTTCAGAGAGTGAACTTCCGTCCGTCCGTGGCAATAATATCTTTATGCACGGGCTGTTTTTTGGCGCTCTGTTCATCATGATTTTTTATAATATGTTCGTTTTTGTGATGTCACGGGAACTGGCCTATTTATATTACGTTTGCCTGATTGGCGCGATAACCGTGTTTGAACTAGCCGTCACCGGGTTTGGCAACATGTATTTCTGGCGCTCCGATGACGGATGGGTGAATGAGCATGTGCAATCTATAACGGTGGGTTTTTGTCTCACTTTTGTGGTGTTCTTTACACGCCGGTTTCTGAAAATCAACGAACTCAATCGAACACTGGATAAAATCTACATCATAGCCGGACTGATCAGTCTGGTGCTCGCGGTTTTCGGTGCACTTCAAGCCTCTCAGTGGCTGGTAAGTTTCACCGCTTTGTGGCCGATTGCGGTTGTTTTCCTGATCGTATATGCCAGCGTGTTAGGCCTGTTGAAACGACAAAGTGGAGCCACCTTATTTTTGCTGGCCTGGAGTGGAGGATTGATCGGCGCCGTATTGTTCGCGGGCCAGATGCAGGGCTGGATGCCGTCCAACACGATTACGGTGAACGCGCTCAAATGGGGGATTATTCTGAATGTGACGCTGTTGTCTTTTTCTCTGGTGTCACAGATACAGAAGCTGAAGCAAGAAAAAGAAGATCTGCAGCAGAAAGCCAATGAAAATTATCAGTTGGCTTTGATTGACGGGCTCACCGGAATTCCCAATCGTCGAGCGTTTGACGAACGTTTGTTTGGTGAACTCGAACGCAGTAGGCGGGACAAAACACATATTGCCCTGATGATGATTGATATCGATTATTTCAAAAATTTTAATGATGCCTACGGACACCAGATGGGCGATGACACCCTGATCCGCACGGCATTGGTGATGCGTGGTTGTTTGCGCCGCCCGGGGGATATGCTGTTTCGATACGGTGGCGAAGAATTCAGTATAATTCTTGCCGATACCCATGAGGAGGGGGCTAACAATACCGCGCAAAGGATCATGAAGGAAATCCAGGGGCTGTGTATTCCTCATAAAGAGAGCCCATTTAAGCAGGTCACAGTCAGTATTGGGTTGGCTGTGGCGAAGAATGCTAATATTAAACCTGCGGATTTTATTCAGGTCGCCGATGAAGCGCTCTATAAAGCCAAACGAAGTGGAAGAAATACGGTCTCGATCACCAATTCCCAGGGAACATCTGTGGTTAATATTGGTGATTATTTCAAAAACACACCAAAAGACACTTTGTAACCCCTTTAAAGTTCTGAAAAAATCCCCCAAAATTAGCGATTTATCCTGCACTTAGCGCCGGGCAAACGGGTAGTGACGCAAGGTAAACACTGGGTATACTAATAACAATAACACCACAACAGGAAGAATATGAACGTAGTTGAGTTTCTGGCTTCGCTTTCTAAACTGGATATCCGCCTCTGGTTAGAAGGTGAAAATCTGCGCTTTAGCGCACCCGAAGGTGCCTTTACCCCTGAAATCAAAGCCAGGGTGGTCGGAAATAAGTCAGAAATTATCGAATTCCTGCGCCAGGCCAAGCGTTTGACCGAAGCCCCGATTGAAGCCGTTTCCCGAGATTTACCCTTGGTTACCTCGTTTGGCCAGCAGCGGCTCTGGTTATTGGATCAGCTCAACCCTCACGACGTCACCTACAACATGTCCAGTGCGTTACGCATAAAAGGGCCGTTGAATGCGCCTGTACTTGAAAAAGTGTTTGCGGCAATTGTTAAACGCCAGGAGTCGCTACGCACGTATTTTAAGGAAGTGGATGGTGAACCGGTTCAATGTATCCATCCGGTTGATCGGTGGGCGCTCCATAAAATCGACCTGAGTGATCACGATGCGATTACGCAACAGTCCCGCGTAGCCGAGGAAGTCAATAAAGAATCGCTGACCCCCTATGATCTATCAGTCGGGCCGCTGTTTCGAGCCAGGTTGCTTGTACTGGCAGAAGATCACCATGTACTGATCGCCGGCATGCACCACATCATATCGGATGGCTGGTCAATGGAAGTGTTGGTGAAGGAGTTGAGTACACTGTATATGGTGTTTGCCGCTGGGATGCCATCGCCGTTAGCTCCCCTTGCAATTCAGTATGCAGACTACTCTGCCTGGCAACGACAGCAAATGTCCGCTGAAGAAATGCAAAAGCAACTGGATTACTGGCAGCAAACTCTGCGTGACGCGCCGGTGGTGTTGCCATTACCAACGGACCGGCCGCGCCAGGATATCCCCACTAATAATGGCGCGATTTGCAGCGCGGATTTCGCTAACGATCTTTGCAAAAAGATTAATAGCACGTGTTCCGACTTAGGCGTTACCCCCTTTATGTTTTTATTGGGTGCCTGGCAACTGTTGTTGGGACGTTATGCGAACAGTGTCGATGTTGTTGTCGGTTCCCCGATTGCTGGTCGCAGCCACAGTGAGGTTCAGGAGCTGATCGGATTCTTCGTCAACATGCTATTGATGCGGATAGATCTTAGCGGCAACCCCACTGTGAAGCAGTTTTATTCGCAAGTGAAAGAGATGACGCTGGGTGCATTCAGTCACCAGGATCTTCCCATCGACAAACTCATGGACGCAATGGATATTGAGCGGCAACCGGGGTTTCCACCATTAGCTCAGGTCGCGTTCCAGTTGATTAATTTGCAAGAGGCCAAAGATCACAGTCCATTTGGGGAAACGCCAGTCGAAATTGAAGCGCTGCCTACAGAGCACGTATCGGCACGCATGGACATGCTTTTGGGAATTGCAAAAAGTGGCGACTGCTATAAAGCCAGCCTGGAATACAACACGGATTTATTCGATGCGGCGACCGTGGCTGCGATGCTGGAGCAGTATCAGTTTTTGGTGCAAGAGTTGTGCGCTGATGCTGATCGCAACATTGGCGATATCGCGATATACGATGCAACCCACCTGTTGCAGCAACTGGGTTGTGATCCGGCGCAAAACCGGTTAATCGAATTAACGCCAAACCAAAAAGTGATGTTCCTGGATCAGCAGGCGAATCCGGACACCACTCAGAATGTGTTTGGGGTGTATGTGGATTTACCACAGCAGCCGGATACCACTTTGCTAACCAAGGCAGTCAACTGGATAGTAGGGCATGCGCCTGTGCTACGGATGCAGCTGGTCGTTTGTGACCTGCCTGCAGCCGAGCCGGTTTATGGCGTCATTCCCGATACAAAGACGATTACGCTTGAGTTGGTCGAGGCGCAGGATGATGTGCTGGTAGAGAACCCGCTGCATCAAACCTCAATGCAACTCATGCATCGTGCAGACGACGGTTTGGCCGGCGACCTGGTTGAATTCAGTGTTGTTCACTATCGAAATCGTTACCGCTTTGTAGTGAGTTGTCATCACCTGTTGTTGGATGGCTCATCTGCTTTCATGCTGGTAGAACGGATCTTGAATACCTATCGCAATTTGTTAGCCGGTGAACCACCACAAGCCTTTGTCGATGAAGGTGCCTTCGCGTTCGAGCAGTGGAGCCGGACGCAGATGGACTCGCCTGCGGTACTTGAATACTGGAAACAGCAGGGTCAGACAGTAGAGCCGCTCAACTTTCCGCTTGCTTCCAGGGACCACCAGACTCCGGAAACGGTGTCGGCATTCGGAGATGTTACCCAGGTTGCGGAAGTGGACCGGCGTCACCTGGATACAATACGTGAATTTTGCGCGGCAAACCAAATCAATGTGCCGCTGTATTTCAAATTACTCTATGGGTTAATGCTGAAACAGGTGTGCCGGGCTGAAACAGCATTTTCCTTCTATGAATTTTATGGCTGCCGGAAGCAACCCTGGCTGGACTCCTTTGGTTGTTTTTATCAGCAGTTTCCCTGCGTGGTGGATGGCAAGCTATTAGCCGGGCCGGCAAGCCTCAGAGATTGGATTGATAATTTAATATTGCAGCGAAACCAGGCCCGTCAATTCCGCACTATTTCTCTGCAAAAGCAATATGAGTTGGTGCCGTCCGGTCGCACTATTTTTATGTTCAATTACTATGACTTTGTCTCGCAGATGGAATTAAACGGCTCAACTCTGCAGCCACAGCTCTCCACGCCCAAGGTTGACCGGGCCGTGCAGTTTATTGTGAAAAAGGGCGTTGACAACCTCCAGCTGGAATTACGCTATGCTCACAATGCCTTTCAGGATGTGTCGTTTTTACCCAGACTAATGCACCTAAGCGAGCAGATTCTATTTGATGAAATTGCAGAAGTAACTCAACTTAATTATCTGTCTGCTGCGGAACAATTGCAGTTGTCTCGTTTTGAGACTGAACAGTTGATTGATCCGGCCTGGAATGTCCTCAGCGGATTCGAGGCGAGCGTTCAGCGGTTTGCGACGAATATCGCACTTGTAGATAGCGTGAATAATGAAAACCTTTCTTATTCCCGGTTAAACCAGAAGGCCAACCGACTGGCTCACTATCTGATTGAAACGGGCGTTACCCCCGGTTCGCGTGTTGCCATTTGCCTGGGACGTACAGCCGATTTGCTGGTTTCTATCTTGGCCGTAATGAAGGCCGGCGCAGCCTATGTTCCGTTGGACCCCGATTATCCTCGTGAACGTTTGGCGTTTATTGTTTCTGATTGCGCCGCGTCGATGCTTATTGGCAAGCGGCAAACCTTGGATTTAATCGGTGGCCACAACACCAGCTCAATTGTGTTGACGGAGATTGGCTCTGAGCTGCAGCAATACTCTGATCAGAATCCCGGTCTCGCACTGAGTCCTGAACAACCGATTTACGCTATTTATACCTCAGGTTCCACCGGGCAACCGAAAGGCGCACTGGTTAGCCATAGTGGCGAAGCGAATTTACAGCGCTGGTATTTGGATGAGTTGAGAATAAGCGAGCGAGACCGGACTTTGCTTATAAGTGCAGTAGGGTTCGATCTGACCCAGAAGAATGTATTTGCGCCGTTGCTGGCAGGCGGCACGTTGGTCATGCCCGGCCAACAGGATTACGATGAGCAGGCGTTGGTAGAGTTAATCCGTCAACATCAGATTACCTGGGTGAATTGCGCCCCCAGTGCATTTTATCCGCTGGTGGAAACCGCTGCAGCCAGCGGCTATGGAGCGTTGGCCAGTTTGCGCTTTGTGGTTTTGGGGGGCGAACCGATTCGCTTGAACGCCTTGGCGTCGTGGTTAGCCAGCCCCCATTGCCAAGCCAGATTGATGAACAGCTATGGACCGACTGAATGCACCGATGTAGTGGCTTTTCATACCCTGGATCGGATTGAATCCGCAGATCAGACGATTCCGATCGGTAAACCCATTCCCAACACCCAGTTGCATATTCTGACCGCACAGTTACAACCACAAGTGCCGGGTTGCGTCGGCGAAATTTGTGTCACTGGCGCCGGTGTTGGTCTTGGTTACATTAACCGGGATGAACTCACTCAACAGGTATTTATAGAGCGCGATGCCGGGGAGGGGCGGCTGTATCGCACCGGGGACTTGGGGAGGTTGTTACCGGATGGCAACATTGAGTACATCGGTCGTAAAGATTTTCAAATTAAGCTGAACGGCCTGCGTATTGAATTAGGTGAAGTTGAAACCGCATTACGGGCATTGCCCGGGGTCGAAGACGGACTTGTCGTGGTTAGCCAGAATCGCTTGGTTGCCTATGTGGTAGCGGGGCAGGAGCCCGATCAATGGCGCGAGACATTGCGACAGCATTTACCCGAATATATGATTCCGTCGCTGGTGATGACGGTTCAACAGTGGCCATTAACCCCGAACGGTAAACTTGATCGTTCAGCTTTACCTGATCCGTCCCGGCAATTACAGGTTGCCAGCGTTTACGTTGCACCCAGAAACGACACTGAAACCCAGATTAGCCAAATTTGGCAGCAGGTTTTGCAACAAACCAATATCAGCGTGATCGATGATTTCTTTGCTATCGGTGGTAATTCCCTGCTCGCCACCCGCATCACTTCCAGGATCAAAAAACAGTTCGAAATCGCGTTGTCGGTGCGCGAGTTGTTTCTGGCCCCCTCAATAGCCGAGTTGTCTGTTGCCGTTAATCGAGCAAAGCAGACCAAAAATATTCCACCGATCACCTTGGTGGATTACAGCAAACCACAACCCTTGTCTTATGCACAGCAACGGTTGTGGTTTCTGGATCAATTGGATCCGGGTTCAACCGCTTACAACATGCCCGGTGCGTTTCGCCTGGAAGGTGACCTGCAACTGGATGCGTTAATCCGTTCTTTGCAGGAGATTGTGCGTCGGCATGGGGTGCTACGAACCCGGTTTATTGCGGTTGATGACGAGCCCGCGCAAATTATAGAGACGGCAGAAAACTGGCAGCCCAAGCTTGTGGATCTGTCTCAACTGACAGAGGCGCAGCAGCAGGTAGCAGCGCGGCAAACAGTTGACGCGCTGTATAGCCATGTTTTTAATCTTGAAACCGGGCCGCTATTCAACATAGAGATTTTGAAGTTCTCGGATCAGCAGCACCTGTTAACCGTGAATATGCATCACATCATCTCTGATGGCTGGTCTAACGGTATACTGATGGGCGAACTGGGTGTGCTGTACGACGCTTTTAACCACGGTCGTTTGAGCCCGTTGCCAACGCTGAATATTCAGTACGTGGATTTTGCTGCCTGGCAGCGACATTGGCTCAATGGAGATGAACTGGAACGGCAGCTATCTTATTGGCGCAATTCCCTTGCCGGTGTTGAAGTGTTAAACCTGCCGGTAAACAAGCCTCGCACCAAGAAAACGGGGTTTGCCGGTCATGTGCTCAGTTTCACCATGGATGAAAAGCTGTCCAACGGTTTGAAGCAATTGAGCCGAGAGCAGGGCACAACCTTATACATGACCACGTTGGCGGCCTACCAACTATTGCTATCCAAATACAGTAACCAGGATGATATTTGTGTTGGAAGTCCTATCGCGAACCGGAATCACGACGATATAGAGCCGGTTATCGGTTTCTTTGTGAATACGCTGGCGTTGCGTACACAGCTTGATAGCAATGGCAGCTTTGCCAATCTGATGCAGCAGGTTCGACAGCAGACTTTGGATGCCTATGCCCATCAGGATGTGCCTTTTGAGCGTTTGGTTGATGAGTTGGTGACGGAACGGGACATGCTGCATTCACCTCTATTCCAGGTTCTGTTTTCGCTGCAAAACATTCAAATGAACAACGATCTTCGGGTGCCGGGCCTTAAGCTCAAGCCGATTGCCAATGATAATGTGGTAGCCAAATTCGATCTTGAGTTCAGTTTGGGGGAACAAAATGGCGTGATTGCGGGGGAGGTGGTCTACCGCACGGCGTTATTCAATCGTGCTTTTGTCGAGCAGCTCATTTCCCATTATTTGCGCATTCTTCAGTTGGTCGTGGCCGATCCGTCGCAGTCCCTGAATCAGATTTCACTGGTAACCGACACTGAAATTCAGCAGTTACAGTCCCGCAACTCAACGCAATCCGATTATCGTCAAACTGCAACCGTTCACCAATTGTTTGAAGAACAGGTTGACAGAACTCCGGATGCCCCAGCGGTGCTGCTTGGCCCACAGAGTCTGAGTTATCAACAATTGGAACATCGGGCGAATCAGATTGCGCGATATCTTATCGGTCAAGGTATTGGTACTGGCGACGTGGTGGGAATTATGCTCCCGCGCTGTAATTTACACCTGATGAGTACGCTTCTGGGTGTCTTAAAAGCCGGTGCGACTTATTTACCCCTGGACCCGTCTTACCCCGCTGATCGTATTGCCTATATGCTGGAGGATTCTGGCACCAAATTGGTGGTCGCATCCAGTGAATACGAATCCATATTGACTGCCAACTCGGTCCATTATCTGGATAAGCTCGATGCCGCGCTTGATCCCTTAAGCTCTGAACGCCTGGCTTTGCAGGGTGATGCCAAGTCTTTGCTTTATGTCATCTATACCTCTGGTTCAACCGGTCAACCCAAGGGTACCGGTGCAAACCATGCAGCTGAGGTGAATCTTCTAGCGTGGTATTGCCGCGATTTTTATATGTCGCCGGCGGATCGTGTTTTGTTGGTCAGTGCCATCGGTTTTGATTTAACCCAGAAGAATTTGTTTGCACCGCTGGTCAGTGGTGCTGCATTAGTGCTGCCTACGGTCCACGAATACGATCCCCAGGATTTGGTGCAAGCCATCACGCAACAAAATGTGACCTGGGTTAACTGCGCGCCGAATGCCTTTTACCCCATAGTAGAAGAGGTAGACGATCTCATTGAGTTGGATTCGCTGCGCTATGTGTTTCTGGGTGGCGAGCCGATTGATATAGATCGCTTGTCCAATTGGATACAGCGCGATGCCGGCAAGCTGGTGAACAGTTACGGGCCCACGGAATGTGCAGACATTGCAACATTTCATGTGGTGGACAATGCGGATTGTGTGCCCGGTGCGAATATTCCGATTGGTAAGCCCATCGACAATGTGAAGCTTTATATTCTGGATTCAAATCAAAAAATGGTGCCGCAAGGTGTGCCGGGAGAATTATGTATTGGGGGGGACAGTGTCGGCCCGGGGTATTTTAATGATCCGGAACAAACCCGTGACAAGTTTATCGTTAACCCCTACGGTGCTGAACATGAGCGCATTTATCGGACTGGTGATCTGGCACGGTATCTCACGGATGGATCTGTCGAATATTTAGGGCGTATCGACAGTCAGGTTAAAATCAGGGGTTTCCGCATTGAGCCAGGGGAAATTGAAGCTAAAATTCGTCAATTTCCCCAGGTCGCAGCCTGCTGTGTGATCGCGCGGGAGGATAGCCCCGGCATTAAATCGTTGGCAGCTTATTTGGTGATTAGCAGCGACGAGCAACCGTCAACCAGCGAACTTACCCATTTTTTACGCAAAGATCTGCCTGAGTTTATGGTGCCTGGCCATTTTGTCTTTATGGATCAATTGCCATTAACACCCAATGGAAAGGTGGCCAAAAATCAGCTGCCGGCTCCGCAACAAAGCGTTTCTGATAAGCGTGATATTGCGCTTGCCGAAACGAATACCGAAAAGACAATACTCTCGATCTGGCAGGCCGTTTTGAGTATCGATTCCCTATCAGTAGAAGATGACTTCTTCAGTGTGGGCGGCCATTCGCTGTTAGCAACTCAGGTGATTTCCCGTATACGAAAACAGTTTCAAGTTAATATTCCCCTAAGGGCTTTGTTTGAATCACCCACTATCCGCACCAGCGCCCGATTGGTGGATGCGGCGCTAATGGATTCAGAACGTGAGCAAAAGCCGCCGATCGTTAAGGTGGATCGCACCAAGCCATTGCCCTTGTCATTCGTACAGCAACAGCTCTGGCTGCTGGACCAATTGGATCCGGGTAGCCCGGCTTATAATATGCCGGTCGCTTTACGCATTAACGGCGCCATTGACACACAGGCGTTTAAGCGCTGTTTCGATACCATAGTGCAGCGCCATGAAACACTTCGTACCAGTTTTACCACCGTACAGGGCGAGCCTGTAGCGGTCATCCATCCGCACCGGGAATGGGCTTTTTCTGAGATTGATCTATCCGATGTTGATGCGCTTACTGCTCAGCGGGAATTGGAAAAGATCACCGTACAGCAAACGGAGGGTGGCTTTAATCTCGCGCAGGACCCCCTGATTCGCGGTGCTTTGGTTAGGTTACCTACCACGAAGCAGGGCCAGGAACAGCGTATATTTGCCGGCGCGATTCACCACATTGTGTCCGATGGTTGGTCGCTGAATATCATGATTGCCGAGTTGATAGAGCTGTACCATGCAGACGTGGAAAACCGCCCAGCGCGCCTTCTTCCCCTGGATATCCAGTACGTGGATATTGCGGCCTGGCAGCGAAGCTGGTTGCAGGGCGAGGTGCTACAAGCCCATCTGGATTACTGGCGCAAGCAGCTCGATAATGACGGTCGGGTACTGCAAATCGCCACGGATTTTCCGCGTCCGAAAGTAATGACCACACGGGGTGCATCCGCTCAAGCCCATGTTCAACCCCGGTTGATTCAACAGGCAAAGGCTCTCGCCAAAGAAGAGAGCACCACACTATATACGGTGTTAATGGCAGTTTATAAAGTGCTAATACAGCGATATACCGGTCAGCAGCATATAAATGTGGGATCGCCTATTGCCGGTCGGGAAGAGCTTGAATCTGAGAATCTGGTCGGCTTTTTTATCAATACCGTGGTTGTTTCCAGCGAGATTTACCCGGCTCATAATGGCAGACAGATTTTACGGTTGGTCAGGGAGCAGGTGTTGGGCGCTTATGCGCATCAGGCGCTGCCTTTTGAAAAAATCGTCGAGGAACTGAAGCCGCCCCGCGATCCGTCACGCACGCCTTTCGCCCAAGCGTTTCTGAATTTGTTGAATTTGCCGGTGCAGCAGGAATCCAACTCTTTGCTGAATATTGAGCCGCTGTTGCGTGAACAAGACCATATTCATGCTAAATACGACTTCAATCTTTATGTGAGTGAGACAGAAGACGATGGTTTGGCGTTGCATATGGTGTACAACGCGGATTTGTACAAAGCAGAAACCGTTGCGCGTTTTATGCAGGACTATGTCCGGTTATTTGGACACTTTGTGGCGGATACGGATACGACTGTCGCGGGATATAGCCTTCAATCACAACAGGATCAGAACTGGTTACCGGATCTGAAGCAGCCCATTCCGACACAGCATTTTTCTGGTCCAGTGGAACAGTTTTTACAACATGCCTGTGAAATGCCGGACGAAATCGCGATCGATTTTCAAGGTGAGGCCATTAGTTACGGGCAATTGGAAACGGAAAGCCGCGCCATTGCGCGGGGCTTGCAGCTTGCGGGTGTCGGCATTGAACAGCCGGTCGCTATTCTGGCACAACGTACTCCCTCCTTGGTAAGTGCGATACTCGGTGTACTACGGGCCGGTGCTGCCTTTGTCGTGCTGGATTCCGCCTACCCGGTGCAACGACTGAGTGCTATCACCAACGCGGCAGCCCCGAAAGCGCTCATCAATCTGCTGGATAGTGAAGCGTTGATGCAGGCCGTCTGTGCCGAAGTGCCAATGTTGGCGACTTTCGGGTTCCGACAGCTGGTGCAATCAGGAAGTAATGAAGCCACAAGCAAATCCGCCGATTGGCAGGAACAACACAATCAATTCAACACCGCCTACCTGGCATTCACCTCGGGTACCACGGGCTTACCAAAAGGCATCAAGGGTGATTTTGCCGCCATTGCGCATTTTGTAAATTGGTATGTAAAGCGGTTCGATGTTCAATCAACGGATCGATTCACCCTGTTATCCGGGCTGGCCCACGATCCGTTATTACGGGATATTTTTGTTCCTCTGAGCGTGGGTGCCAGTATTTGCATTCCCGACGGGGATTGGATGGCGAATCCGGAAACGCTGTTGAGCTGGATGGAAACCGCACGGGTCACCTCCCTGCATTTGACTCCGTCAATGGCCGATGTGATGGCCGGTGTTCGCAAGGACGACCAAACCCTGCCTCAGTTAAGGTTTGCTGGTTTCGGTGGCGATCGTTTGTCCTGGAAAGCGGTCGCGCGTTTCAAAGATCTGGCTCCCAAAGCAACGGTGGCCAACTTTTACGGCGCAACTGAAACTCCGCAAGTGATGGGTTATTACCCCGTAATTGCACCGGATCTGAGTGAAGACGCCTTAGCTGCGATGCCTGAATACGTACCAGTGGGTTGCGGTATTGATGATGTCCAATTGTTAATCCTGAACGCAGACCGACAACTTTGCACGCCGGGTGAGGTAGGCGAGATCGGTATCCGCACGCCGTATCTTTGCCAAGGCTATTTGGATGGTGACACCGAGCGGTTTGTTACGCATGCGTTCGCGTCATCTCCGGAGCAACCGGACCGGATCTACCTGACTGGCGACAAAGGTCGTTACCGTAGCGACGGCCAGGTAGAGTTTCTGGGTCGCATTGACGATCAGATTAAAATTCGGGGCTTCCGCATCGAACCGGCAGAAATTGAACGTCATCTCGCTTCTTTGGATGCAGTTGACAAGGCGATTGTCATCCGAGGGCAAGACTTGCGCGGCGACGATTGTCTGGTGGCTTACCTGCAAACATCTTCACCGCAGTCGGACGGGAAACAGTCCGGCCTGTCCGATCTGGCCCGTACGGAGCTGCGTCGATCGTTACCGGAATATATGATTCCGTCACTGTTTATCCCGTTGGATAAGCTGCCGTTGACCCCGAATGGAAAAATTAATAAACGGGCACTTCCGGCTCCTGCAGATTATTGGCAGGCGCGCGAATATATCGCCCCCCGAACCGATGTGGAACGTGAGATCGCGGAAATCTGGCAGACTGTCTTGAAAATGGATCAGATCAGCGTGGTGGATAACTTCTTTGACATAGGTGGCCATTCGCTCTTGGCCGTGCAAATCGTTACCCGTGTAAAAACAGCGTATAGCGTGGAGTTCTCCATGCGCAGGCTGCTCGAAGTAGCCTCGATCGAAGGCATGGCATCCTATGTGGAAAATGCACTGTGGCTACGGGAATCTGAGCAGACAGCGTCTTCCGGCGACGACGAAGACTTCGAAGAATTAGAAATATAATCCGCTATAATTTGATAGATTACTTTTTTGCGGTGTTAACTAGGAATAGATTTTCTCTATGAACGTGCTTGAACTGCTGTCCCGATTACGCCAAGCCAAAATATCATTAACCCTGGATGGGGAAAAATTAAAAATAAAAGCACCTCAAGGTGCGATCACGCCTGAAATAAAACAGCAACTTCAAGCCGCAAAAGCCGATATTGTTGAATTTCTGAAAGAAGCCCGCAGCAGCGGTGACGAAGACACCACAATACCTTCGATTGATCGTAGTGGTGAACTGCCGTTGTCCTATACCCAGGTTGCGCTTTGGACGATGGACAAGCTGAACCCCGGTACCATCGCATATAATTTACCGATGGCATTCAAATTCAGCGGTCAGCTGGATGAGTCCATACTGGAACAATCTATTCAAAGGGTTATCGCCCGTCATGAATCTCTGCGTTTACGGGTGATAGAGAACGAAGCGGGAGCACCCATAGCAGATTTCCGGGAAGCAGATGAATTCAGCCTGCCACGTCACGGTGTTCGCATAGATGAAAATGACGACTATGACGCAGCGATCAGAGCGGTGGTGGATCAATACGCCCATCAACCTTTCGTTCTGGCGCTAGGTCCGCTCTATCGGTTTGATTTGGTCAGGGTCAGTGGGGCAGTAGAACCGCATCAGGTGTTAGTTATCTGCCTTCATCATATTATTTCCGACGGTTTGTCACAAAATTTGCTGGTACGCGAAGTGGCCTTGACCTATGCGGCGTTGCTGAAGGGGCAGCCTTCGCCGTTACCGGATCTGCCGATTCAATACCTTGATTTTGCGGCATGGCAGCGGCAGCAGTTGCAAGGCGAAAACCTGCAGCAGGAAATTGTGTTCTGGCAACAGCAGTTAAAAGGCGTGCCTTCCTTATTGGCATTGCCCACTGACCGACCCAGACCGGTTATTCAAACTACGAAAGGCGCAAAGTATCATTTTGAATTCGATGACAACACGGCATCTTCGTGTATGACATTTTGTCAGCAACGCAATATCACGCTGTTTATGGGCTTGATGACTGCGTTGCAAGTGGTTTTATCGCGTCACGCTCAGCAAGATGATTTTTGTCTTGGCATGCCCACCGCGGGGCGTCATCAAAAAGAAGTAGAACAGCTGATTGGATTTTTTGTCAATGGTGTTCTGGTTCGTGCTGATGTGAAAGCGAACCCCAGTTGGAACACGTTGATAGATCGCGTTAAGAACCGTTTGCTGGATGTGCTTGCGCATCAGCAGACCCCGGCGCAGTTGATATTCGACCATCTGGATATTTCCCGGAATCCCAGTTACCCCCCTCTGGCACAAGTCGGGTTCCAATTACAGAATTTTTCCGGATCGGTGCAATCCGGTGAACAGGAACAGGTCATGCTGGATACTTTCCGCAAAATGACCAACCTCACAATGGAACCGATCCGCATGGAAGAAGCGGATGCCAAATTCGATATGATTCTGAGCTTGGCGCAACAGGACGCCAAGTTGTCCGGCTATGTGGAATACAACACGGATTTGTTTGATGAAAGTACCATCAGCCGAATTATCCAGCATTTTGTAACCGCAATAAAAAGTATGGTGGCCCAACCTGAACAACGGATTATGAATGTGGTCCTGGATCCGGATTGGGTGTTGGCGGAATATTTGGGAGTAAGTGACCCCAATCGAATCAGCCGCTTAACCACGACCCAACTTGCCTTTGTTCAGGATCTGGAACTGCGTCCGCAAACCCGACAATACGCGGTAGGATTTCGCTACAAGATTGAAAAATCGGTTGATGTTGAAAAGCTAAAAACCGCTATATATCACGTTGTGAATTCGCATGCCGCTTTGCGTGCACACTATCAGCGATGCGATCTACCGTGGTGTGATCCTGCCTACCAGGTCATTGATGCTGAACGGGACGTGCCAATCGAGGTTCTTGATATTACCGGACAATCTGATCCGGATCATTTTGTCGCTCTGCATTTTGATCGTTGGTGCTATCGTACTCATGATGTTTTTTCCGATGTTCTGACACGCTTCCAGATCTTGCTCGACGCAGAGCAAACGGCCTGGTTAACGCTGTCGTGCCACCATCTGGTGATCGATGGAATCTCCGGTATGGCCATGTTGCAGAAAATTGTAGCAGGCTATGAAGCATTATTAGCCGATCGTGCATTGCCTGACTTCCAGGACGGGTTTCTGGATTCGATTTTACGCCATCATCAGCAAGTGGATGCGGAGCCGGTTATCCGTTTTTGGGCCGAAAAAGCCCATTCAGTTGCGCCTCTTAGCTATTCTTTGCCCAAATCGTGGCAGCAGAATAATGAGTATCAAATTCCGCGGCAGCCCGTCAGCGAAGCATTGCTGGCAAAGATAAAAACCTATTGTCGTCGTAATAAAGCCCACCCCTCCCTATTTTACAGGCTGGTGGCGGCATTAGTGATACAGGAGTATTGCAGGCCGGAAGCGGATTTCGTGCTTTGGGACATACAAGCAGGGCGATTGGCATCGGAAGAGTCCGACATTGGTGTTTATTACCAACAGTCACCGTTTATCATCCCGCTGGAGGTGATCCAGGGCAGTGCAAAGGCCGCTGATTTCTATCAACAGCAGCGGCAATACCGGCGCGAAATAAAAAATAACGGATTCGTTTCGTTATCCGAGCTTAATCGCCTGTTTCCGGCAGGCAACATCAGTTTTCAATTTAACTATTTCAACTTTCTTACGGATGTTGAAATGGACGGCTCCAGTACCTTGCCCTATACCTTTTCGTCTCATGTAGACAACACGGTGCAGATCTTTATCAAGGATTATGGAACCAGTCTTGAATTCGAGCTTTGGATGGACGGCAGCGTCTTTGTGCCGCAACAATTTTTGCAGCGCATGGTGTTGGTGATTGAACAGCTGATAGACGCACCGGACCGTCCGTTTTCTGGAGTACATTTCGATCTTAAGCAAGAATCAGAGCAGATTAAGCAGTGGAACGCCACCGATTCGGACTCTGTTATAAAGCACAGCACGGTCATCCATTGGTTCGAAGACACCGTGCAGAAATGCCCCGATGCTCCTGCGGTTATCACAACGCGGCAGACTCTAACCTACCAACAGCTTAACCAAACTGCTAATCAGTTGGCCGGGCTGCTTCGGCAGCATGGTATCGGGGCGGGAGATCGTGTGGGTATTTGTCTCGGCCGTTCACCGTGGATGTTGGTTGCGGTTTATGGCGTACTTAAGGCCGGCGCAAGCTACGTGCCGATCGAAGCCAGTTATCCGCAATCCCGAATCGAATATATTCTTACGGACTGCGCAGCGCCGGTGTTAATCACCGAATCCTGCCTGGCGCAAAATGTTAACGGGTTCAGCGGCAGAGTTACTTTCATCGATGAGCTAGACTTATCTGCATTTCCTGACGCTGATCTCGAGCAAAAGCCGGGTGCTGACGATGCTATTTATACTATTTACACATCGGGCTCCACCGGCAATCCGAAAGGGGCATCGGTAACCCATGGCGGGGAAGTCAACCTGCAAAAATGGTATACCGCCGAGGCAGAGTTCAGCGCTTCCAGCCGGTGTATTCTCGTCAGTGCATTCGGCTTCGATCTAACCCAAAAGAATCTCTACGCGCCGTTACTTTGTGGTGGGGCTGTGATATTGCCGGCCATGGACGAATACGATCCCGAAATAGTGCGCAGTACCATTGCCGAATATAAAGCGACGCACATCAATTGCGCGCCCAGTGCTTTTTATGCCATTGCCGAGCATTGCGATGATGTTTGCGCAGAACAATTACAAAGCCTGCATAAAGTGTATTTGGGTGGCGAACCAATTCGTTTGTCTGCGTTGCAATGCTGGTTACAGCATGCCTCTACCCAGGCCCACCTTGTTAACAGTTACGGCCCCACAGAGTGTACCGATGTGGTCTCCAGTTATGTTCTTCGAAATACCCATGAAGAGCAATCTGTTATTCCGATAGGAAAGCCCATAAATAACACACGAATTTATATTCTGAATGATGCGCTGAATCCTGTTCCTCTCGGCATTGTCGGTGAAATAAGCATTGCTGGTGCGGGTGTCGGTCTGGGGTATCTGGGGCAGGAAGAACTCACCGCAGCGGTGTTTGTGGATGATCCTTTTGGCGACGGTCGTTTGTACAAAACCGGTGATCTGGGGCGCTATTTACCGGATGGTAATATAGAGTACATCGGGCGCAAGGATTTTCAGGTAAAAGTGCGTGGCTTGCGGATCGAATTAGGTGAAATAGAATTTGCCATTAAACAGTTAGCGGAAATTGAGGACGCATTGGTCTTGGTGCAGGACGACCAATTAGTTGGTTATGGACTAACTGCACAGACACAGCCTCCCGCTGGCTGGCCAGCACAACTAAGAGAAACGTTACCAGACTATATGGTTCCGGCGAGTCTGATTGTTCTCCAGAACTGGCCACTCACGCCGAACGGAAAGATAGATCGTAAGTCATTGCCGTCAGCAGAAACGCAGCACAGTAACAGGCCTTATTTAGCGCCACGCAATGACATTGAATTTACCATTGCCGATATCTGGGTACAGATTTTGAAAGTGGATCGAGTCGGTGTGGAAGACAGCTTCTTTGAATTGGGCGGTCATTCATTGCTGGCAACACAGATTGTGTCCCGCATCCGTAAGCAGTTTGAGATTGAGTTGCCGATCCGCGATCTGATAGTTCACCCCACCGTGGCCCAGTTAGCGGAGCGGGTTGCCAAGGCACGTAAAGCGGGAGCGATGCGGGCATTATCGCGAATAGATCGCAGTCAGCGCATATCGTTATCAGCGGCTCAAAAACGGATGTGGTTGCTGGATCAGATTGAGCCAGGAAATTCCGCTTATCACGTTCCCAGCCTGATCAAAGTGAAAGGCGCCCTGGATGTCAGCATCCTGGAGCAGGCGTTTTCTACGTTGGTTGATCGTCACGAATCATTGCGTACCCATTTCCCGTCGGATAGTGACGGCCCCCTGCAGGCATTTCAGGGTACAGGCCCGGTCGCCACCATAGAGCGGGTGGATGTAAGTGCACTCGCCGGGGACGCCATAAAGGGCAGGGTAGCTGCGTCCATTGTGAAACCGTTTCGACTTGCGGAAGGGCCGTTGTATCGCGCTTCTGTGTTTCAGATCAACGACTCTGAATCGATTCTGCTGCTGGTATTGCACCACGCTATTACCGATGGCTGGTCCAATAGTTTGCTGATACGTGAATTGGCACAAATGTATATCCAGTTGCGTACGCAGGGCACGGTTGATCTACCCGAGCCAGAGTTTCAGTATGCTGATTTCGCAGTTTGGCAGAATCAATTATTACAGGACACGCTTGAGCAGAAACTGCGCTATTGGAGCGACAGTTTGAAGGATGTGCCTGCCCTTGAATTACCCTTGGATAAACCCCGTCCGGCGGTGCAGACGTTTGCAGGTGAAACGCTGCCGTTCCGGCTTTCGCCTCAGGCTTCACAATCCATAACGGAGCTGGCGAACCGGTTTCAGGCGACTCAGTTTATGGTGTTGCTGGCCGCCTATGCGGTCCTGTTACAGCGTTATTCCGGTCAGGACGCTTTTGCTATCGGCACTCCAGTGTCGGGTCGCGACCGGCCGGAGTTGGAAAACATTGTCGGATTTTTTGTTAATACCATTGCCGTCAAAGTGGTGCCGGACGACACCGACAATTTTGAGCAACTGCTGGACCAGGTTAAGGAAACCGTGCTCAACGGTTTTGAGCACCAGGAAGTGCCGTTTGAACAGATCGTTGAAGAACTGAACCCGGCCCGGGATATGAGTCGATCCCCTCTTTTTCAGGTGATGTTAGCGTTTCAGAATTTACCCCAGGGCGAAGACTCCGCGACCGCAGCGCAATTGGGGGATATTGAAATTGCACCCTTCGATATTCCACTGAATACGGCTAAATTCGAACAGACATTGACGCTTTGGCCCCAGGGAAATCTCATTGCAGGTTCCTTTACCTACAACACGGACCTGTTTGCACAGGGGTCTGCACAACAGTTTATAGATCATTTTATAGCGCTGTGTGACGAGATTGCCGCGGATTCGAGCAAGGCGTTGCACCAATATGAAGTGTTGTCGGAGCGGGAAAAATCCCTGCAGCTGGAACAGTGGAATCAAAACGAATACCCATACGATAAACAACTGCGGGTGGAGAATTGGTTTCGTGAAAGCGCGAATCAACACAGTGCCAATCCGGCAATACAGTTCGGCTCCAATGTCCTCACTTATCAACAGTTGGACTTGGCCTCCGGTTTAATTGCTCAAAAGTTGGTGGACCACGGTGTAACACCAGGAGATTTTGTCGGTCTCGTTCTGGATCGCAATCTTCATCTGATGTCCGCCGTTTTAGCGGTCTTAAAAGCCGGCGCAGTCTATGTCCCCATTGATTCTGCATACCCCACAGAGCGCATACGCTTTATCTGCGAACAGTCAAAAATACGTACCGTGGTCAGTCGTCCACACTTGATGGCAAATATTCCTGACCGCTGTAACGTCATTGAAATCGATAGCATCACCGCTGCACAAACAGAAGAAGTGAAGGCACCGATAACAACTGCAGTGGAATCCGGATTGCGGGCAGAACCGGACGATCTGATCTATGTGATTTACACCAGCGGATCAACCGGCACGCCCAAGGCCACTGGTGCCTATCGTCGCAGCGAAATCAACCTGCTTAATTGGTATATTCATCAGTTTGGTATGAATGCCAGCGATTGCGTGCTTCTGCTCAGCGCTTTCGGTTTTGATTTGACCCAAAAGAATTTATTTGCGCCGTTGCTCACCGGGGCAAAATTAGTCATTCCCGAGTTTCAGGAATACGATCCACAGCGGCTGCTGAATTTGGTGGAGCAGCAACATATTACCTGGGTGAATTGTGCACCCAGTGCATTCTATCCTTTATTGGCGGATACATCCGACTGGTCAAAACTGCGTTCTATCCGCTACCTGTTTTTGGGAGGCGAGCCTATTAATCTGGCTCGATTGCAACCCTGGCTGGCTCAAGCTGATTGCACGTTGATCAATAGCTACGGCCCCACCGAGTGCGCTGATATCGCAGCCTGGCACAGGGTCGATTTAGAAACGGATTCGCAAGTGGCTCATCTGCCCATTGGCAGGCCAAACTATAACGTCGAGCTGTTTGTGTTGGGTGATCAGCAGCAGTTACTGCCCGTCGGGGCGGTTGGTGAGTTGTGTATTGCCGGGGATGGTGTCGGACCGGGTTACCTTAATCAGCCCGACCTAACGAACTCCGTTTTCCTGCCGCATCCGTTCCGACCGCAGTCCGAAGATAAAATCTATCGTACCGGTGACCGGGTTCGATACCGTGCCGATGGCGCAGTGGTTTACCTGGGTCGTAAGGATCACCAGATCAAGTTACGCGGGTACCGGATTGAAACCGGAGAAATCCAAACCGTCATCAATAGCCATGATAGCGTGCGCGATTGTCACGTTGATGTAATCAAAACCGCTACTGGGGCAGAACAACTCGTGGCCTGGGTTATTGCCAACGTCGATCCGGGCAACGGTGAGCAACACGCACCCGATACGCTTGTTTTGAGCGCGCATGCGCGACAACATTTGCCTCAATACATGGTGCCGGATGTGTGGCTGACCCTGGACGCCTTCCCGTTGACTCCGAACGGAAAGATTGATCGCAAAGCACTGCCTAAGCCGAATCCGGTGTCGCGATCTGCAAATCATGTTGAGGCCCGTACGCCGTTAGAGGTAAGTCTCGCTGAAATTTGGCGGGATGTATTGCAGTTGGACCAAGTCGGGGTGCACGATAACTTTTTTGAGATCGGCGGTCACTCCTTGTTGGCGACCCAGGTGGCTGCACGTATTCGTTCGCGCTTGGGTAAAACCGTGACCATACGTGAGTTCATGTCTGATCCGTATATCGAATCATTAGCCCGACGGATTGAAAAACAGGAAAAGCAGTCAGACGAATTGCCATTGTTGGCAGTATCGCGGGATCAGCGAATTCCACTTTCCTTTGCACAGCAGCGGTTATGGCTGCTTGATAAAATCGAACCAGGGTCCCTGGCTTATAACGTCCCCACGCTCTTACGCGTCAAAGGCAACATTGACACCGAACTTCTTCAACAGGCGTTAGCTGCAGTGTTTAATCGTCATGAAGGGTTGCGAACCTACTTTGCTGAAGACGAAGAGGGCCCATATCAAGCATTTTTAGCAGAAACAGACTGGATGCTTCCGGTTGCGGATATCGAGGTCGACTCCGCAAGCCCGCTTCCAGAGGATGTTGAGGCCGAGCTGAAGCGGCAGGTCGCCATAGAATTGATGACGCCGTTCCAACTGGATGGCGGTCCCTTGTTCCGCGCTAAACTGTTCCGTATTTCAGCCCAGGAGTACGTATTCAGTGTGGTGATTCATCATGTGGTGACCGATGGCTGGTCAATGAACCTGTTAATCAAGGACCTGGCTGCTGCGTATATTCAGCTAAGCACCTACGGCAGCGTTTTCTTCGAGCCGTTATCCGTTCAGTACGCGGACTTTGCTTATTGGCAAAGAACCAGACTCACAGCCGAAAAACAGAAGCAGCTTTTAAGCTATTGGACCCATAGCCTCAATGGTGTAGAACCGTTATCCCTGCCTACCGACTATGCTCGGCCACCGGTGCAAACCTATAACGGCAATACTCTTCGTTTCAGTTTGCCAGCAACGGTGGTGACAGCGCTCAAAGTCACTGCTCAGCAAACCGGTGCTTCGTTGTTTGCCTCGCTGTTGTCGGCCTATGCCGTGCTATTACAACGCTATTCTGGACAACAGGATTTTTGCATTGGAACGCCGGTTGCGGGGAGGGAGCACACAGAGCTTGAGACCACCGTTGGATTTTTCGTTAATACGCTTGCTATTCGGGTTCAACCCAGGGGCGAACTCACTTTCCGACAATTATTGGATGCTGTTAAATTACGATTGATGGATGATTTTTCGCACCAGGAAGTGCCGTTCGAACAGATAGTGGAAGCGCTTGATCCGGCTCGTGATATGAGCCGTTCCCCTTTATTCCAGGTCATGCTGGCGTATCAAAACCTGCCGGTTGACAAGCAACTGACGGCGGGGCAATCACTGGCCAGTGACCTGTCACTGGAAAGCTATAACCCCGGGGTTGATTCCAGTAAGTACGAAATGACGTTAACGTTGTGGGATAACGAAGACAGCCTGGGAGGATCTCTACAATTTAATACCGATCTTTTTGCTGTATCCGGTATGCGCAAATTGGTCAAAGATTTTCAGCAATTGATTGCCAGTCTGGCATACCATCCCGATCTGCCACTATGCGAAATCGATTTTCTGTCTGAGGCGGAAAAACAACAACAGCTGATAGAGTGGAATCAGACCGAGCAGCCTTACGATGCGAAAATCTCGTTACATGCTGCGTTTACTGACAGTGCAACACAGTATGCGGCTAATATTGCAGTGCAGTGCGGCCAGGATGTACTGACTTATCGGCAATTGGAATCTCTATCTAATCGGTTTGCCCATTATCTTATAGACCAAGGCGTACAGCCTGGCGAACGGGTGGCGATTTGTCTGGATCGAAATCTGCACCTGATGACGGTCATCATGGGTGTGTTAAAGGCAGGGGCCACCTATGTACCGCTGGATAGCTCCTACCCCCAAGACCGTGTTCGTTATATTTTGGACAGCGCAGCTGTTAAGCGTGTCGTCACTCAAACGCATCTGGCAAACCTGCTGCCAACTGGGTTAACTCTGTTAATCCAGGAGCACGTGCTTGAGGCGATTCAGCGTTATCCTTCCCACCCTCCGGCGCTTGAAGTCAGCTCAGAAACCTTGCTGTATTTGATTTTTACCTCGGGTTCAACTGGTAAGCCGAAAGGCACCGGCGCTTACCACCGCTCCGAAATGAACCTCATGAACTGGTACATAAACCAGTTCAACATGACAGCGAAAGACCGTGTCCTACTATTGTCTGCCGTCGGGTTCGATCTGACGCAAAAAAATCTGTTCGCGCCGTTGTTAACCGGCGCCACTCTGGTTATTCCGTCCTTCGCTGAGTTTGATGTCGGTTTGATAAACTCGTTGATTGCGACCGCCGGAGTGACCTGGCTTAATTGCGCTCCCAGTGCGTTCTACGCCATGCAGGATGAACCGAATCAGTGGGCTAATCTAGCCACATTACGCCTGTTATTTCTGGGAGGCGAGCCGATCAATCTGTCACGGCTGCATCATTGGCTACCACAATCCCGTTGTCAGCTTATTAACAGTTATGGGCCTACTGAATGTACCGATATCGCGGCTTGGTATGCTGTCGACCCGGATCGCGATCTGCAAGCTGCTGCATTGCCCATCGGGCGTCCTAACTACAATGTTCACCTCTATGTGTTGGGTAGTGATTTAGAATTGCTGCCGATTGGCGCGATTGGTGAGCTGTGCATTGGTGGCGCTGGTGTCGGGCCCGGTTACATTAATAACGCGGAACAAACACAGCAAAGTTTCGTGATCAATCCCTATGTGCCGGGTGAAACCATTTATCGTACAGGTGACCGCGTTCGTTACCGTGAAGATGGAGTTATAGAGTACCTGGGTCGGATTGACCATCAGATAAAACTACGCGGTTATCGTATTGAAGCCGGTGAAATACAGGCCGTGATCAACCAGGTGGCGGGTGTCAAAGATAGCCTGGTGGATCTTGTGGAAGATGCACAGGGTGTGAAAAGATTGGCCGCCTGGCTGGTTGTTGCCCAGGATTCCGGGGATTGGGGCGCACAGCTGTCCGCGCACTGTGCCGGGTTTTTGCCTGCCTATATGTTGCCGGAGTTCTGGACACCCTTACCGGAATTTCCCCTGACGCCCAATGGCAAGGTTGACCGTAAGGCGTTGCCTGCGCCTGCCCTGGGCAGTGATGAGGAATACGTTGCACCGCAAACTGAATTAGAAACCCGGCTCTGCGATGCCTGGGCCAACGTGTTGGGTGTTGAACGGGTTGGCGTAACGGATAATTTCTTCAGGCTTGGCGGGCAGTCGTTACTGGCGACCCAGGTAGTTAGCCGCGTCGCTCGCTTATTAAATCGCTCGGTGAGCGTCCGCACATTGTTCGAATACCCCACGGTCCAGGGCTTCATCAACGCCGTTGACCAGCAAACCATGCAATTACAACGGCCGCCGGTTAAGCGGCGCAGTGAGCGGGAGCTTGCGCCGCTTTCTTTTGGACAGCAACGTCTTTGGTTTTTCGAGCAGATGAATCCGGGCACCGGAGCCAATAGCATGCCGGTAGTCATAAAGCTGACCGGTGAGTTGGATCACAGCATACTTGAAAAGGCGTTCAGGGAAGTTATCCGTCGTCACGAATCCCTGCGAACTCACTTCACAGTCGATGATGCTGGCGAGCCTGTTCAAATAATTCAACAGCAGATCGACTTCCGGCTCAAGCGCCTGGATTTATCAAACCTCAGCGAGGAAGATGCCGAACAAGCGCTGCAGAGGGCAATTCAAGCAAATAATGCCACGCCTATTCAGCTAACCCAGGCGCCTTTGCTCTCAGCAACCCTGGCTGAAAATAGTCGGCTTGTGCCTTCGCAATACCATTTGCTGTTGAACATGCACCACATTATTTCTGACGGAGCATCACAGGTCGTCCTGTTTCGTGAGCTAATGACCCTGTATCTGGCATTTTTGCATCATCAGCCATCGCCGCTACCGGAACTGGCTATTCAATACGGTGATTTTGCACAGTGGCAACGGGACTGGATGCAGCCGGATGTTATGGGACAGCATCTGGAGTATTGGCAAACGAAGTTGAGACAGGCGCCTAAATTGCTGGAGTTACCGTTGGATTTTCCACGACCAGCGGTACAATCAACGGCAGGAGACACGGTCAGTCTTCAGTTCGACACCGGGTTTGTAAAACGCTTACGACAGCACTGTAATGACAGTGAAGTTACGCCGTTTATGTTTATGTTGTTGGGCTGGAAACTATTGTTGTCCCGCTATAGCGGTCAGCAGGACATACTGGTTGGTGTGCCAACTATGGGGCGCCACACGCCAGAGCTGGAACCGGTCATTGGTTTCTTCATTCAAAGCCTGGTGTTAAGAAGCCGCTTCGAACAAAACCCCATAACCCGTAATGCCTTGGCTGCGCTCCGTAAAACGGTGCTGGAGGGATTCAGCCACGGCGATGTTCCGGTGGACTTAATTGTAGAGCGGTTGGGTATCCCCAGAAGTTCATCCCATTCCCCCTTGGTACAGGTGGCGTTCCAGTTATTGGATAACGCCGGTTTTAATGCCACAAGCTTGATCGAAAATGCCAAAGTAGGGGATCTGCAAGTAGAGGTGCTGGGCTCTCAGACCCATACTGCCAAATTCGATCTGACGCTAAACCTGGTGCTCAACGATGACCAGTTAAGTGCCTCTCTGGAATACAACACCCGCTTATTTAAACGCTCAACGGCGGAACAACTGTGTCAGCATTACTTGGCCCTGTGCTTGGATATGATGGACAGTCCGGACAAACCGGTACGGGCGCTATCGTTGTTTGGTAACACTGAACTGCTGACAGAGCTGGAAGCAGACCCTGATCGCTTTAGCCAGGCGATGCCACTGTCTGCGATGCAATACGATATGTTTATGGATAATCTGGTGAACCCGGATACATTGCAGTCCAGTCACGGCTGGCATATCCACGTGCATCGGGAACTGGATATCGAGCTGTGGCGGAAAGCCATTCAGTATCTGACTGACCACCAGCCGATGCTGAGAGTACAGTTCCTCGCTTCCGAAAAGCCTTATCTGGATATGGGTTATTTACTGGTAGAGCAATCCAAGTTGGTAGAACTTGAAGTGATTGATCTGGCTTGTTCTACCGGGATAGAACCCATACCGGAGCTCGAAGAGGTTGTGCGCACGCGGATCTACCGTACGTACAACCTGCATACGGATGATCTTATATCCCATCATGTCGTCCGCTTATCTGACGCCCATTTCGTAGTTATAACCGCAGTTCATCATGCCATACTCGATGGCGCCGCGCTGAATAGCTATTGGCAGCAATTAATTACCGTTTACGAGTCCTTAGCGCAACAGCAGCAACCCCGTATTGATGTTGTTGACTACAATGAATTTGTCCGGTTGGACCGTCAGCAGATGGATACAGCACCGGTGCTGGAGTTCTGGCGCAACCAATTCGCCGGTACCGCACCTCTGGACTTTACCATTCCCGCCCCAGTGCCACCCGCAGCTCATTTTGTTACCAAAGAACGGTGGCTGGAGGATACCCACTGGCAGGCCATAAAAGCCTTTAGTCGCGCTAACCGTATAACCCCCTCACACTATTTTAAATGCCTGTTCGGCTTACTGATTCGGCAATATTGCCGAGCTGACAGCGATTTCACAATCCAGGAAACCATGGGTGGGCGTATCAAAGGCCATGCTGAGGCTCTCGGTTGTTATATTCAGGAAATTCCGTTTATTTTCAAACTGGAACAGCTCGCAGCGGATAAAACCTTTAAGCAATTATTGTCCTACGCCCGGGAGTACCAAAAAGAAATCAAAAACCAGCGCCTCATTTCCATCGGTAAGCAGCTGGCTTTGTCGCCGCGAGGCCGGATCGGCTTTATGTTCAACTTCTACCAATTTCTGGCGACCACAGAATTTTTAGGTGAAACCCTAAGCCCGGAAGGCACGCCCAGTGACCCGGCTAATAATGTTCAGTTCGTGGTGACGGAAGTGGCCAACAAATTGAAGATGAATCTATTTTTTCATCAGCATTTGTTCGCCGACTTTGGTCTTTTACAGCGCATAGAGTCCATCAGCCAGCAGATTCTTGCGGCACCGGATATCCCGTTCTCGGAATTGACCTTCGTTGCTGACGCCACGGAAAAAATGAAGCTGTTAGAAACCTGGAACCAAACTCACCAAGCCTTCGATTTGTCGCTCTGTGTGCATCAGAAATTTGAACATCAGGTTTTGATGACGCCAGACGCCGTTGCCATTGTAGACGATCAGGTTCGTTACAGTTATCAGGAATTGAACCAGCGGGCGAACCAACTGGCACATACGCTGATTAACAAGGGTGTTGAGCCCGGCAGGCTAATAGGCCTCTGTGCCGAGCGTTCCGCTGATTTTCTGGTGGGTATTCTCGGTATTATGAAGGCCGGGGCAGCCTATGTGCCTATGGACCCGAAATACCCCGACGAGCGGGTGGCCTATATGGTTGAGAATTCTCAGGTGCCGGTGTTGATTACCCAGGCGCACTTGCTACAGAAAACGGCCAATGCCCCTCAATCTGCCGAACGGCTTTGTCTGGACCGGGATTGGGATCAAATAGCCTCTCAATCCACTGCGAATCCGAATCTGCTGCTCACCCCGCGCAATCGCGCCTATATGATCTATACCTCCGGCTCGACCGGTATGCCGAAAGGGGCCATTGTGCGGCATGATGGCGCCCTCAACCATATTGAAGCTGAGCGCCAGGTGCTGGACTTTCCCGCTGATTTTAGTTTTCTGCAATCGGCGCCGGCTTCTTCAGACATTTCCGTATGGCAATTTTTAGGCCCGGTCACCTGCGGTGGCCGGGTTGTGGTGCTGGACGATGTGACGCATTCGGAAAAGCTATTCCGGCTGGTTAAAGAGAACAGGGTAGACGTGGTTGAGTTGGTTCCCGTAGCGTTGCAATTGCTTATGGAATATGTGCGAGCGCTGCCCCGGGAGAACCGTTCACTACCGGCATTAAAATGGATGATGGCAACCGGTGAAGCGGTTTCTGTCGATTTGGTGAATGAGTGGCTGGCACTCTTTCCCGGTATCCCGGTGGTGAATGCGTATGGGCCCACTGAAGCGGCGGATGATGTAATTCAATGTGCCATCACCGAGCCCCTGCCTCCACATCAGAAAACCGTTCCCATTGGCAAGCCGCTGGCGAATTTGTCTGTGTATATAGTGGATGAACTATTGCGTCTGGTGCCGGCGGGTATAGCCGGAGAAATCTGTATTGGCGGTATCGGGGTGGGTGAGGGTTACTGGAACAATCCAGAAAAAACCAGGCAGGCGTTCGTTGCCGATCCTTATTCAGCAAAACCCGATGCCGTTATGTATCGCACCGGGGATCTGGGACGCTGGTTGCAGGACGGCTCGGTGGAATATCTGGATCGGGTTGATAATCAGGTTAAAATCCGCGGCTTTAGAATCGAGCTGGGAGAAATCGAATCTGCGCTTTCCGCAATTCCGGGTGTGCGCGAGAACGTGGTCGCAGTGCGTGATGACTTACCCGGCGGCAAAGCCATCGCTGCCTATGTTGTGGCAACGCATCAGGCCGGTGACCTCGATCCGGTAGCGCTGCGCGCTCTGTTACGCGAAAAACTACCTGATTTTATGGTGCCCGCGGCCCTCGTTGTTATGGAGAGCCTGCCGCTCACACCGGCTGGTAAAATTGACCGAAAAGCGCTGCCGCGTCCTGACGTAATTCAGCTTAGCGGTGGTGAGTATGTTGCTCCCCGCAATGAAACGGAATCCCGTTTGGCCGATATCTGGCAGTCCTTGATGCCGGTTGAGCGAATCAGTATTCGTGACAATTTCTTTGAAATTGGCGGACATTCCCTGATCGGCGTGCGTATTATGGCCCGAGTGAACAAAGTGTTCGGTACACAATTTCAAGTGGCAGCGTTGCTAACCAGTCAAACCATTGAGAAATTAGCGCAGCTGATTGAATCGGATGAACAGACTGACTCCTGCCTGGTGCCAATCGCAGTGAATACCAATGCGCCGATCTTTATGGTTCACCCGGTGGGTGGCGATGTATTGTGTTATGCGGATCTGGCAAAAGCGTTAGCAGACGGCTTTTCGGTCTATGGGTTGCGGGCGCAAGGACTTGACGGCGGCACAGCGCCTTTCAGCAGCCTGGATAACATGGTCGCAGAGTATGTACGCTGCATCCGTTCCGTTCAGCCTCGGGGCCCTTATCAGATTTTGGGGCAATCGTTGGGTGGGATCTTTGCGCTGGCCATTGCAGCGAAACTGGAAGCGGAAGGCCAGACCGTAACTCAGGTCTGGTTGTTGGACAGCTACAGCCCGGACTATCTGAAAGCACACAATCCTGGCACTGATCAGATACTTAGCTCTGCTCTGGGGCGTTCCATCGCAGCGTCGTCTGCAACAGCGGATGAAAAGAATGAGGCTTCCGCGGAATCCTTCTATAATTTAGCAAAGCAGTCAGGAAGCCTGCCGGAAGAATGGTCTTATCAACAATTTAATGGCCTATACCAGGTTGCCGTACAAAACCATACGCTCGCTTCACAATATGAAGTTGAAAATATCAGGGCTTGTGTGCATCATTTTACGGCAGAAGATAATGTGACAGGTGTACCGTCCCGTCAAAGTTGGGAACGAGTGCGCTCCGGTTTCAGCTATCATGATGTGCCAGGCGGACATGAATCCATGATGCAGGGTGTTAATGCATCGGAATTAGCCGCCCGTATCACACAGACGCTGAATAGCGATAACAACAATAAAGAATGAGTAAATCAATGCTAGTCGATGTATTTGAGCAATATGAATCTGAAGTACGTAGTTATTGCCGGGCCTTCCCCACGGTTTTCACCAAGGCGAAAGGGGCTTATATAGAAGCGCAGGATGGCCGTCGCTATCTCGATTTTTTTGCCGGTGCCGGTGCACTCAACTACGGTCATAATCCGGATTCAATAAAACACAAGCTGATTGAATACCTGCAAAATGACGGCATCCTGCACGGACTTGATATGTACACGGACGCCAAAGGTGCTTTCCTCAAAGCGTTGCAGGAACGAATTCTTATTCCTCGTCAGCTGGATTACCGGGTCCAGTTTTGCGGCCCCACCGGAACGAATGCAGTTGAAGCCGCGCTCAAGCTTGCCAGAAAAGTAACCGGGCGCCGAAACGTCTTCACTTTTCAGGGTGGCTTCCACGGTATGACCCTCGGCAGCCTGGCTTGCACCGGTAATTCCTACAACCGGGCTGCTGCGGGTACATCGTTGCCGGATGTGACGTTCATGCCGTATCCGTTCGGAGCGATGAAAAATATTGATACTATCGCGTATATTGAAGCGGTACTTTCCGATTCAGCGTCCGGTGTCGATAAGCCCGCTGCAATGATTTTGGAAACAGTGCAAGCCGAAGGCGGGGTCGTGGTTGCACCGGTGGAATGGTTGCAAAAGATTCGTGCGCTGTGTGATAAGCACGACATATTACTGATTGTGGATGATATTCAGATCGGATGCGGTCGCACGGGAGGTTTTTTCTCATTCGAACGTGCCAACATCAAACCCGATATTGTCACCTTATCTAAATCCATCAGTGGTAGTGGTTTGCCTCTGGCGATTGTGTTGTTGAAGCCGGAATTTGATAAGTGGCAACCTGGTGAGCATAATGGCACCTTCCGTGGCAACCAGCTTGCATTTGTGAGTGCAACCGCCGGGTTGGAGTTGTGGGATTCACTTAACATTCCCGCCCAGGTGGAAACCAAATCTGCCATTTTACAAAAAGAGCTTTCATCAATTGCCGAACGGCTGGATCCGCGTATTGAATTACGCGGACTGGGTATGATTTGGGGGTTGGATCTGACTCCGTTAAAGGAGCCGACTCTAATTGATCAGGTTACCACTAAATGCTTTGAAGAAGGGCTGATAATCGAGAATGCAGGACGCAAAGGGCAGGTCCTGAAGTTTCTTCCGCCTTTGACCGTGACCGAAACTGAACTGCGTGAAGGTATCGACATCGTTGAGCATGCGCTATTGAAAGTACTTAAATAATCCGCTGGGCTCGGTCAAAGTGCATCGAGTTGTTGGGTAAGCTGAGTATTGAACTGACGTAACTCATCTAAGGTGGCCGCCGCTTGCGGACAACCTACAATGATATTAGTAACATCATTGTAGGAGCAGGCGGCGATAAACAACGGACGGTTTTCAAACGGTATAGGCACTCCGAATTGCGATGTAGGCGTGAAAGTGTCGCAACGAAAATCGTCGTTATTCACTTCGCCCATATAACTGATTATCCCAGTCATACGATAGCGTTGTTCCTGGTGCAGTTTTCGTAACGAATCCGGGTGCTGCCTGAACATCGATTTTGGTAACCACTTTGCGTACTTGTGGTTGTCCAGAAAGGGTGACAAGTCTTCTTTTTGCCGCATGGCTTTAATAATTTGTGAGCGGATGCCGTTAAGTTTGACGTCGGCGGGTATCTCCATATCAATGGCGCCGCTGCAATTTGCAACGCTTAACCCTTCATTTTCGGGCAGATAACGCCGCAGATCAGCAGGAATACGAATTAATATTTTTCCTTCACCGAAATTATTTCTGGCGATTTGAGAAACTGAAAAAATCAGTTTTGCAGCCAGCTTGTTCTTGTCGCCTTTCCAGTCGAAGCGTGCCCATTGATAGCCCTTGTTGTCCGGTTGAACGGTACCTTTCACAACCGGAAGGCAGCCTCCTTCTGTCACCGGCCGGGGCGGGCGCTGATGGCTCATCGCCACATCCCACTCAGTTGATCTGGAGGTCGAGCCCAGGGGGGGATCGCCGCGCAGGATGCGAAAAGTTTCGTTCATCAGATGCACTGTGCCGCGTCCATCGGTAATGGCGTGGTGTGTACGGAACAGGAGATGCAGCCCGTTTTTGGCGTGAATTTTCGTAATCTGACAGAGTGGATCGGAAACAACGGAAATGGGCTCACCCAGGCACGGAGCATGTAAAGACGTGTTGCTATCCCACTCCGGCGCGTGGATTTCATCCACGCTCGGCTCTCTGCCGTTATCGTCCCAGTAACGCCAGCCCCAGTGACCGCGAAGTTGTAATTGATAGCCGGGGTTGGCTGCAGTAGCTTGCTGAAGGGCGCTCTTTAGACGGCCGATTTCGATATCGCCTTCACCAACAACGAAGAACTGGTTCACGAGAGGGGAATAGTCCGGCAGATCGGCCGCTATGTAACTGAATTCTAAAGGGGAAGGGGTTCTATAAAAGCTCATATAAAACTTATTATTATGTTTAGGGGTGAAACTATACCATGCATAGATTATAGGGTACCATGCCAAACTCATCCAAAAATAATAACAACGGTCCTGTAAATTTGATGTCGGGCTTTAAAGTCTTTTATTTTATTCTGATCGGGCAATCCCTTTCTCTGCTCGGCTCAACGCTCACCAATTTCGGACTGGGTGTGTGGGCCTATCAAACCGGCGAATCCGTTACCAACTTCACGATGATTGCGATTGCATCCACACTGCCCGGCATTCTGTTGGGGCCTGTGATTGGCTCGGTGGTGGACCGTGTGGATCGCAAACTGATTTTGTTCGCCGCGCAATTGGGCACTGCCCTAGTGACTTTGATTCTGGCCTTGCTTTATTGGAATGGCATGCTGGAAATCTGGCATATTATTCTCATTGTTCCTTTCGCCTCCGTATTCGGAACCATTTTGCAGATCGGCTTTACTTCCACTGTCACCCTGTTGGTGCCCAAGGAAGGTCTGAGCCGGGCAAACGGATCGCTAGGCTTAGCCTTCGGTGTGGTCCAGCTAGCGGGTCCGTTGTTGGCAGGGATCGCCATGGATCAAATCGGTATGGACGGGATTTTTATTATCGATATCGCTAGCTTTGTTGTGGGCTTGGCCACATTGATAATTGCTTCTATCCCGAACCCTGAGCAAGCCAAGGACAAACAAAAAACCTCACTGCTGCGCGATATTGTTGAAGCTTACCAATTCTTGAAATCAAAGCCGGGTGTGTTGGGTGGCTTATATTTATTTACTCTGATTTGGTTTAATGTTTCTGCTGTGCAAGTGTTGATCTTGCCGTTGATTCTCTCCTTCTCTGGCACCACTGATCTTGGCTTTATTCAATCCATCGCCGGATTGGGTATGCTGGTTGGCGGTATTCTGATGATTGCGTGGAAGGGGCCAAAGAAGCGTATGCACGGTATCCTGTTTTCCTCTGTCTTTATCGCCGTGATGCTGGTTCTATTACCAATCCCGCCCAACGTATACTGGATTGCAGGCTGCGCATTCTTGATTATGACTGCGGCGCCGATTGCGACAGTTTGCAGTCAAACTCTCTGGCAACGTAAAGTGCCGGTGGCTTTTCATGGGCGGGCATTTAGTTTACGTAACTCGATAATGAAAGCAGCGCAACCACTTGCATTTCTTAGCGCCGGATTGCTGGCAGATCATCTGTTCGAGCCGATTATGCTGGAAGGGCAATGGGGTGCATTGTTATTTGGTTCCGTGTGGGGTGTGGGCGAGGGACGCGGGGTGGCGTTAATGATCAGTTTGTTTGGTGCGCTTAGCCTGGTTATGGCGCTGATAGCCTGGTCCATCAAAAGTATACGAACTGCTGACACAGCGCTACCCGATGAAAATCCAGATCGTATAGATGTACAGCCGGAGCAAGACGCTGTTTTGTGAGCTCGGGTTTCAAGGTGAGACAAAAACCGATTTCGTCTCATTGTGGGTCAAACTCTACGGGCTTTATGTAACGCGTTGTGTTTACTTTGTAAGGTTTTCACGAATATCGTATCCGGTGTTTGACTGTACCTGAGTTGTCTCGTTAAATTGACGCTAAGCATTGTTTAAGAATTCATAGACCGGGTGCATGGGTTAAACAAGTACAATTTTAGGGAAGTGGTGCCGGTAATAGAGGACCTGTTTTGAGGGCTATCGCCGAAATTGTCATAGTAATGCGCTAACGTATGTGCCCGCGGTACTGGAGGGTAAGCCAGATCCGCCTAATGATGTTATAAAGACAACACTCGAACCAAGATAGCATTACAATAAAAATAGCAGTGGTGAGTATTAATATGACAGCATCGCAAGCTCTCGCCAGAGGGCAAAGCAACTGGTTTCATGTACCACGCCCGGTATCTCAGCCCAGGTTGAGGCTGTTTTGTTTTTCCTATGCTGGCGGTAACGCGTCCACCTATCGTGATTGGCACAAAAAGCTGCCCGCAGATGTTGAAGTGTGTTCCATACAGTTGCCAGGGCGCGGTTCCAGGTTCAAAGAAAAAGCCTATACCAGCCTCGACAGTTTGTTGAGTGCGCTGGTTAGTGAAATCAAGCCCTATGTTGTGACGCCTTATGTGTTCTTTGGACACAGTATGGGGGCGCAGGTCGCATTCGAGCTGGCTCGCAAACTTCGTGATCTGGGTCATAACCAGCCGCAATGCTTAATCGTTTCAGGTCGCCGCGCGCCTCAGAAGCAGAAAAAATCCAAGCCTATATATTCGTTGCCCGAAGCCGAGTTTCGTGAAGAGATTCGTCGCTTGAACGGTACACCTGCGGAGGCACTTAATAATCCTGAACTGATGGATCTGGTGAGCCCGATTCTGAGAGCAGACTTTCAACTGATTGAAACCTGGCAGTATCTGCCGTCGGATCCGATTGATGTCCCTGTGATGGCGTTGGGAGGAGTGAAGGATCAACAGGTGTCGCTCGATGATCTTGAAGATTGGCGCTCAGTGACGAAGGGGCCATTCAGCCTGGAGCTATTTTCTGGTGACCATTTTTTCATTAATCAAGTCACAGATTCTTTGCTCAATACGGTGAATCAGGCGATCGAATCTGTACTTGGTCGACCGGACAGTCTACTCTCTCGACACAAAACTTCTTAGGCTGGCTCTACGCAGTCCGACTTGGTAAATCCTAAGCAATTTAGCTTCCGTGGTAGCTGAGACAGATGATCACTGCTACATTAAGTAGAGCGGTAATAAATCCTTACAAGCAATTAAATTTCAACGTTATTTCGGATAAGATTCGGTACTCTGCTGTCGAATGCAACCAGTTTATTTCAGTTCAAGGGTCGGCTGTCATGTCGTACACAAGAAGAATATAAGATGAATAGAGCACTGAAAATCGCACTACCTGTAATGGCCATTATCGTCGCTGTGTTAGTTTCAATAATTTTGTTTTCGTCACGACCTGAAGTAGAGCACAAAGAACTTCACATTAAAGCGCCCTTAGTTACTGTGACCACAGTGCAGGCAGAAAGCCTCAGCATCCCTGTGTTTACCCGCGGTACCGTAACTCCAGGCACAGAAATCCAATTGATCTCTGAAGTCAGTGGCCAGGTTCTTGAGTTATCCCCCCATTTCGCGAACGGCGGCTTTTTCCGCAAAGACGAAGTGTTGGTGCGGGTGGACCCCGTGGAATACGAAGTGAATATCAAGCGGGCGGAGGCAAGTAAGGCGCAGGCCTATCAGGTGAAACTCCAGGCGGAAGCAGAGAAAAAAGCCCGTAGCCGCATTAAAAGCACGAACTCCAGCCAATTAGCCAATTACGAGGTTCAGTATTTGCAGGCTAAAGCGCAATACGACGCGGCGGTTGCAGAACTGGAAGCGGTAAAGCTGCAGAAAGCCCGCACCACCATCCGCGCGCCCTTTGACGGTCGGGTGCGCATTGCCGCGTTGAACATCGGACAGTATGTCCGACCGGGTCAGCAGATGGGTGCAATATACGCCGTGGACGTTGCTGAAGTCAGGCTTCCGCTTTCAGACAGGCAGTTAAGTCTGGTGGACGTGCCCACCCGTTTCCAGGATTCAGTTGATAAAGAATTCCCAACGGTCACGCTCAGTGAAACCTTCGCCGGTCGTACCTACACGTGGAAAGGAGAAGTAGTAAGAGCAGAAGGGGGCGTTGATGAGCGTAACCGTTTGTTGTATGTCGTCGCCAGGGTGAATGATCCTTACGGCGCGGATCCCAATCAGCCCGGACGTCCGGAGCTGGTAGCGGGTTCTTTTGTTGAGGCGACCATTGACGGCCGCAAGTTCGATGGAATCTACCAGGTGCCCCGTAAGGCTCTGCGCAACGGGGCACAGATATGGGTTGTATCCGATGACAACCGTCTGAAAGAAAAAGAGGTTGCCATTATTTATAAATCCAAAGATCACGTGTATGTCAGCTCGGGGTTGCAGGATGGAGAGCAGGTTGTCCTTAGCCAGATGGACATTGCCGTCGATGGCATGAAAGTGCGGACACAGCGATCGGAAGACTTCAATTATGAAACGCAACCAGAGCAGAATACCGCTTTTGACGATCTGAATGTTTCGGTTCCCCCGGCAACAACGGGTAAAGAAATTAACATTCCCGATTTGAATGATCCACGAGTGAAAAAGGCAGCGGAACAGGCGAAGGCCCATTACGATGGTTTGAGCCAGCAGCAAAAAGCGCAGGTAGAGTCCAGTGTCGAGGGCGTGGTGGAGCAGGCGAAGAATTTGCAACAAGCCATCACACAGAAAAAACCGGAATCGGATGTGGTAGAAGCGGAGCCGGAAACCGTGGCGCCTCCGGTTGAGAACGATACCGGTATGTCTCCTTTCGCTGCTCAGCTTGAAGCCGATATTGCGTCTCAGCAGAAACCTGAGCAGGAAACACCTGAACAGCCAGCCGCCTCCGGGCAACAGACTGCCGATCAGCAAGAGCCGGATCAGCCGGTATCAGAGCAGGTCCAGGCTGAGCAGGATACGGCCGAGCAGAGTGCCCCCGAAGGCACGTCCGATAACAGTCCGGGTAAAATTACTATTTCCACTGTGGCGGCTCCGGAGCCTTTGGTGGAAGCGAGACAATGAATACCATTATTGCTTGGTTTGCAGAGAATAAAGTCGCCGCTAATTTATTGATGATTTTTGTGGTGGTAGCGGGTGCACTCAGTCTGCAGGATACCCGCAAAGAGATTTTGCCTAATATCTCTCTCGACCTTATTACCATTACCATCCCTTATCCCGGCGCTGCTCCTGAAGACGTCGAGAAATCAGTAATTAACCGCATTGAGTCTGCAATCTACGATCTTGAAGGTATCAAGTCCCTGTCTTCAAGAGCAAATGAGCATCTGGGGTTGTTAACTCTGGAAGTGGCCTATGGTCATGACAGCAAGCATTTGCTAAACGAAATTAAAGCCCGGGTTGATGGTATTGGTACCTTCCCGGCAGACGTAGAGCGGCCGATCATTCGAGAAATTTCTGTGCGCAACATGGTTGCCTTCGTCATTATTTCCGGTGATGCCAGTGAGCGCACTTTAAAAAATATTGCAGCCCAGGTTAAATCGGATCTGACTCTAAAGCCTAATATTTCCCAAGTTGAGCTGGCAGCCAGCCGGCCATACGAAATCGCCATCGAAGTTTCTGAATCCGACCTGCAGCGCTATGGCATGAGCTTTATTGAAGTGGCTAACGCAGTGCGGCAAAGTTCGGTGGACCTGCCCACAGGCGTCATAAAAACAGCGCAAGGTAATGTTTCGGTAAAAGCCAAAGGCCAGGTGTATTGGGGGGACGATTTTGAAGACATAGTGATTCGTGCGCTACCTGATGGTGCGCAGGTGCTGGTGCGCGATGTCGCGACCGTTATCGATGGTTTCAAAGAAGGGGTGTCGCTTAGCGAATTTAACGGACGCCCGGCGGTTGCGTTATCGGTATATCGTGTGGGCAACCAGGATATTCTTGATATCTCCGAGGAATTAAAGGAGTACACCGCCAATCCCAGTTCTTATATTCCTGAGGGAATCCACCTCGATGTTTGGCAGGATTCCTCGGTCTACTTTAAGAGCCGTATGGACTTGCTGAGTGAGAATGCCGTTGGCGGGCTGGCATTGGTATTTATAATCCTATTGCTCTTCCTGCGGGCAAAGCTGTCTTTCTGGGTTAGTCTGGGCATACCCATATCCTTTATGGGTGCGTTCATGATGCTGCCGTATTTTGACGGCTCTCTTAATATGATCTCGTTGTTCGCATTTATTCTGGTGCTGGGTATTGTTGTTGACGATGCGATTATTGTTGGTGAAAACGTTTTTAGTAAGCATCGGGAGGGCATCACCGGTGTGAAAGGCGCCATATTGGGTGCCCAGGAAGTACAGAAGCCAGTTATATTCTCCGTTCTTACGACCATCATCGCCTTCGCACCGCTAATAATGTTGCCGGGACCGGAAGGCAAACTGATGAAGGTGATTCCGATTGTTGTTATTTGCACGTTGGTATTTTCACTGATCGAATCCCTATTGGTTCTGCCATCCCATGTATCCGGTATCTCGAACGATGACTTTGACCGTGTACCGGTGTTGGGGACCGTTCAGCGAGGGTTTTCGCTGGGACTGGAAAAATTTGTCGACAACGTTTACAGCCCGTTTCTGGAGCTGTGCCTGCGTTGGCGATATACCACGTTGTTCGGGTTTGTCGGCATTCTGATTATTGCCTTGTCGCTGATGGCATCCGGTTGGCTAAAGGTCGTGTTTTTTTCGACGATCGAGGCCGACACCGCCAGCGCTACCGTAAGCTTCGCTCAGAACTCCACACCGGAAGCCGTTCGTGACGGTATTAAGCGTATCGAATCCGCTGCCCTGGATTTGCAGAAAGATCTGAAAGCGGAAACGGGCACGGAACAGATACTGAATATCTTCACTTCTTTCACCAGCGATACGGCAGGTCGGCTGGTGATTGAGATGGCACCGGCTGAAAACCGGATGTTGTCCGGGCAGAAAATCATTCGCGAATGGGAAGAGCGGGTCGGTGATATCCATGATGTGGTGGATCTGCAATTTAATGCCACGCTCAATCAGCCGGGCGCTATTGTGGATATTGAATTGTCTTCCAGCAGTCTGAGTGATTTAAAACTGGCAGCCAATGGGCTCAAGGAAAAACTCGCAAATATAAAAGGGCTTTACCAGGTCACAGATTCATTTCAGAAGGGTAAACAGGAGCTGCTGATAGAACTCAAGCCGGTTGCCCGCAATTTGGGCTTAAGCCTGGATGATGTAGCACTGCAAGTTCGTCAGGCCTATCATGGCGCAGATGTTCAAAACATTCAGCGCGGAGAGCAGGATATCAAGGTTATCGTGCGTTATCCTGCCGAAGAACGCAGTTCGCTCTGGTATCTGGAAAATATGTCGATTCGAATGCGGGACGGCTCGACCATTCCGTTGCTGACCGTTGCCGACATCGAGTATGGCGAAGGTGCTTCGCAGATTGATCGCCATAATCGCCGTCGTGTTATTCACGTTAAGGCCAAGATTGATGAGAACGTGACGAATACCCCGAAAGTAATGGCGGCGCTGCGCAAAGAATATTTGGATAACGTGTCAGAAAACTTCCCGGGTATGTCCTGGGATATCGCCGGTGCACAAAAGGAGAAAGACGAATTTAAGGACTATCTGTTCAAGGCGTACTGGATTGCCGTATTGGGCATGTATGTCATGATGGCGACGTTATTCCGTTCCTATGCCCAGCCGCTTATGGTCATGTTTGCAATACCTTTTGGAATA
>Ga0208570_1000017_pt1 | contig 94530 bp, 81 predicted proteins | sample DeeseametaMP1202_FD_184192 | JGI IMG/M metagenome (GOLD analysis project Ga0208570, IMG submission 184192) | Marine microbial communities from the Deep Indian Ocean - MP1202 (SPAdes) | ecosystem: Environmental > Aquatic > Marine > Oceanic | place: South Indian Ocean | collected 2011-03-08
AATAATGATTCGAGGAATGAAGGCTAACGCGCTTTTGCCAAAACTTATTTTTGTTTTTAAGTGCGAAAAGCGAGAAACTTGCGCCTGTAAATAGGAATCGGTCATTATCGAGTGCCATTCACTAGACAGATGCCAACGGTGAGTCGGATCAGAATAGGAATCAATGGAAGAAAAGTGCGGAGTCGCTACATGAACCGTTGCTCCATTTTTTGCAATGCGATGGACTTCATTCATGAATTCCGGAATCGAAGCTACATGTTCGATTACATGGTTCGCATAAATAGTTTCAAATTGATCTGCAGGCAAATCCCAGGGGACATTGTTCAGGTCCAGGATCTGATCCACTTCCGGATACTGAAAAATATCAATCCCCCATGAATTTTCAACTTTTGAAGGACCGCAACCTATATCAAGAATTTTCTTATCCATCTGTGCTTAAAAATTTATTTCCATGTTTGAATAATTAGATTTTTTCGAGAGTTTTTTTTGGATTGGAGGCTTCACTTCAAACCGCCTGTTGATTAGGCTTTTGTTGAATCTGAAGCAGCAGTTTGATCCTTGAACTGCATTTCATAAAGTTGCCGGTAACGCCCTTCGCTTAAAAGGAGCTCATCGTGAGTACCTTGTTCTACGATCTGACCATTCTCAATCACACAAATCCGATTTGCGTTGCGGATTGTAGAAAGCCGATGCGCGATCACGATCGTCGTACGGTTTTCCATTAAATGTTCTATCGCCTGCTGTACTTCAATTTCAGACTCAGAATCAAGCGCGGAGGTTGCTTCATCCAAAATCAGAATCGGCGCGTCTTTGACTAACGCGCGGGCGATGGAAAGACGTTGCCTTTGTCCACCGGAAAGCCTTCCTCCTTTTTCGCCAATCAATGTTTCGTAACCATCAGGTTGCTCAGTAATGAAAGTATGCGCATTCGCCGCATGAGCCGCCGCATACATCCGTTCTTTTGAGCAATCCGGCTGACCATAAGTAATGTTACTGGCAATGGTATCGTTAAAAAGGATAGTGTCTTGAGTCACAATCGCAATCAATTTGCGCAGGGAAACCAAGTCCAGATCGCGTACGTCATTTCCGTCAATGGTGATTTCTCCTCTGGTAATATCATAAAAACGCGGAATTAAATTCGCGATTGTCGTTTTACCAGATCCACTGCTGCCGACCAAGGCCACCGCTTCGCCTTTTTGCACTCTGAGTTTAAAATCCCTGACCGCTGGTTTATCTTGATCAGGATAATGAAATGCTTTGATATTAAAGTTTATTTCCTGCTTAAAGTGGGTTATTTTTTTTGCATTCGGCGAATTTACAATTTCATCTTCAACATCCAGAATGTCAAATATTCTACGTACCGCAGCAAAACCTTCCTGCAACTTTAAGTTAAAACCATTCAGCTTTTTTACCGGTTCATTCAACATAAAAAAGCTGATCACAAATGAGGTGAAATCTCCCGGAGTGATTTGATCATTGATAATGAGATATCCTCCATAAGCTACAATCGTTGCTCCTGCGGCGGCCCCAATGATTTCTATGATTGGATATGAGTAAGAATCAATCATGACTGAACGCATGTGATTATCATAAAGATCATCGTTGGCTGCTTTGAAACGCTTGCTTTCATACTTTTCCATGCCGAATGCTTTGACCACACGTACACCGGAAATCGTCTCCACCAACAAACTGCTCAATCCACCAAAACTGATTTGCCTTTGGCTAACCACAATTTTGTTGCGTTGACCAAAAATCTGGATAAAAAAGACTGCAACCGGAATTAGAATCATCGTCACAAATGCTAACTGCCAGCTACGCACAAACATGATACTCAGCAGGAGGAAAAATTGCGGAATGTCACGAAATGGCCCCGTTACTCCAACCTGCAACATGTTTTGGAAAACGTGCAGATCATTGGTAAAACGGGAAATTAGGTCGCCTGTTTTGGAACGTGTAAAAAAGGTGAGTGAAAGATTAACGAGGTGATCAAAAAGCTGCTGCCTCAGCTTTACAATGAGACTCTGGACAAGGTGACCTACGCTGTAGTTGTGACCAAAAAAGAATAAACCCTTAATCGCAAAAACAATCATCAATCCGAGTCCAACCAGAAAATACTGTTTTAGATCGGGATTGTCACCGTAAGCAATAGTGTCAACAATGTCTTTGGCATAGTAGGCAGGTGCGGCAGTAAAAATATTATAACCTGCCATGCAGACTATACTGAAAATAACCCAGCCTTTGAGTGGTGCAATTAGGACAAAAAGTCGTCTGGCAATTTGACTGGATTTTTCTTCCTTCATAGCAAAATAACCTTGTTTAGATTTTTTGGACGCAGACTTTCAATTCAGTTTTTGTCTGTCATCTCCCAAGTTGTTCCTTCCACAGAATCTTTGAAAACAATTCCAATTTTTTCAAGTCGCTTGCGGATCAGATCAGCACTTACAAAATCTTTGTTTTTGCGGAAGTTTGCGCGCATTTCAATCAATATTTCCATTACATCTTTGAGGTGCAGATCAGTCTGCACATCGTCCAGTGATTCCGGAATAATTCCAAGCACATCTCCGCCCAAAGTTGAAAACAAATGTTCTGCATCAGCAACTGCTTCCGGATCAGGATTTTTTTCAGACAACAAAGTATTTGCTTCACGACTCAAATCAAACAGTGCGGCAAAGGCTTGTGGCGTTGAAAAATCATCGTCCATGGCTTGACAAAAACGCCTGCGATATTCTTCAAAATATTTTCCGGATGCTTTCTTTCCGGCAGTTTTGCATTTGCGCAGATTCCGGACAGTTTGATGCAGACGTTTCAAGGAGGAACCCGTTGCGGTTAAGGCGCTTTCACTGAAATCCACAACAGAACGATAATGACTTGCAGCAATAAAATAGCGCACCATCAATGGATCAAATTTTTCAAAAACATCAAACAACGTCACATAATTTCCACTGGACTTGCTCATTTTTTGTCCATCAACGGTCAGCATATTTGAATGCATCCAGTTCCGCGCAAATGGTTTCGAAAGACCTCGTGCCTGGGCAATTTCACATTCATGATGCGGAAATTTCAAATCCATTCCACCGCCGTGAATATCAAATTCTTCACCCAAATAACGGCTACTCATCACCACACATTCTGTATGCCAGCCGGGGTAACCCCATCCGCTGTAAGGATCACGCCAGCGCATCAGATGCCCTTTTTCTGCCTTTTTCCAAAGTGCAAAATCTCCGGGGTGACGCTTTTCAGTCCGTACTTCTACGCGTGCGCCTCCCTCCATATCTTCAACCTGACGGTTGGAAAGTTCACCGTATTTTGGATCTTTGCTAATTTCAAAATAAACTGAACCATTTGCTTCATAAGCCAGACCAAGTTCAATCAATTTTGCGATTGCTTCCAGTTGTTCCGGAATATGCCCTGTTGCCCGTGGACTAATATCCGGACGAATCACACCTAAGCGGTCCATCGTTTCAAAATGCCTGCGCGCGAAAGTTTCCGCAACTGCCATCGGCGCCTGTTTCAATTCGCGGGCACACTTAAGCAGTTTGTCCTCTCCCTCATCGTCATCCCCCATCAAGTGCCCAACATCCGTAATGTTTTGCACATAAAATGTTTTGAATCCGCAATAACGCAGATAACGCAAAATGACGTCAAAACTAACGTAGGTTTTTGCGTGACCAAGGTGGCTGTCTCCGTAAACGGTAGGACCGCAAACATAGAGTGAGACTTGACCTTCACAAATCGGTTTAAAAGTTTCTTTTTGGCCGGAAAGAGTATTGTAAATTTGAAGAGGCATATTTCCTAATTCATCACTCACCTACATTCCAAACCAGAAATTTTGACAATCCGGAACTTTCTGCTTCGTCCTCTGCAAAGCGTGGTTCCTGAGATTTAACCAGTTCGATGTAGTGGTTGATGCTGACTTCGATGCGCTCCAGGAAAGGTTGAGGATAGACGCCAAGGAAAATAGTCCAGAAGACAAGAGGAACAAGGACGACCACTTCGCGAAATGAAAAATCTTGAAGATTTTTTACCAAGTCTTTGGTAAGAGGACCGAAGATCACACGCTGCACCATCCAAAGCATATAAATCGCGGCAATAACAACACCGGCTGCCGCAATAATTCCATACCAAATGTTGACTTTGGCCGCGCCGATCATCGCTAAAATTTCACCAACAAAACCATTCAGTCCCGGAAGACCAACTGAAGCCATTGAAAAGAAAACGAGGAAAACCGCAAATCTCGGCATGGTGTGCGCGACTCCTCCATATTCAGAAATTTCCTGTGTATGAGTACGTTCGTAAATCATCCCAACCGTGAGGAACAGCGCGCCGGTGACAATCGCGTGATTTATCATTTGAATCCAACTTCCGGAAAGTCCCTGGATATTGAGGGCAAATAATCCGAGTACTATGTAACCCATGTGGGCCACTGAAGAGTAGGCAATCAGACGTTTAATTTGTGTCTGCACCATGGCCACCAGTCCACCGTAAATAATTCCGATTAAGGCCAGCACCATGAAAACTGGTGCGAGATCATAAACTGCTGCCGGAAAAACGGGCATGGCAAAACGTAAAAAACCATAAGGTCCAAATTTCAACATCACCGCGGCCAGTTGTACAGATCCTGCTGTAGGAGCTTCATAGTGCGCATCCGGAAGCCACGTATGCAGAGGGAATAGCGGAATTTTTACCGCAAAGGCGACCGCAAAGCCGAGGAACAACCAGAACTGAGTTTCTGCGGGAATGTCCATGCCGTACCAGTCGAGTACATTAAAGGACCATTCGCCATGCAAATCCTGATAAATGTTTGCGGTGAAAAGTAGAGACACAAGCATCAGCAGAGAACCGAGCATTGTGTAGATGAAAAATTTGATTGTGGCATAAAGCCGGTTTGTTCCGCCCCAAATGCCAATCAGCAAATACATTGGAACAAGCATTACTTCAAAAAATACATAAAACAGCACCACATCCATTGCCGCAAAACAACCAAGCATCCCGATTTGCAGCAACAGCATTTGAATTTGAAACTGCCAGTTACGTTTCCCAACATTCCATGATCCGAGCAAAGTCAGCGGAGTGATGAAAGTTATCAGTAGAAAAAAGAAAAGATTAAGTCCATCTAATCCCAGAAAATATTCTATGTTGAATTGAGAAATCCAGGGAATCTTTTCCACCATTTGCAAGTCCGCGGTGCTGGAATCAAAATTAAACCAGAGGTGTAGACTCAGTAAAAATGAAATACAACTACTAATGAGTGCCGCTACTTTGGCGGGAACACCGTTTCCTTCGTCCCGGAACATTGCGACAAAGGCAATGCCCAAAATTGGTGAAAAGATAATAATTGAAAGAATCGGAAGTGCTGAAATGTCCATCAGAATCGGTTGGTATAGATTGAGGTGCAGGTGTTAAAAATAGCAAGTGTTTGGCAAAACTTCACGGATACGTTCTTCTTGCTGAGATTGCGAGCCCCTAAGAATCCTGTGCAACAAAATAATTCTACATATAAAACTAAGAGAATTAGCGACTTAAAGCAAGATCAATTTGAGCTATCCAAACATTTGTCTGAGACAAAAGATTAAACCACAACCCCTAAACGAGGCAACAAAGGTTTCATCAACTCACCCACTGTTTTATTTTCTGCAAAACTCCATTCAAAACCCAGCAACAAATCCAGTGGATGAACGGCCACTTCAGTCTCATCCACACAACGTCCACTGGTAAGAGCACAGATGTTTACAGTACGAACAACTTCTTGCTCCAGAAAATCCAGTTTTAACCATCTGCGTCTAAATTCCGCAAGATATTCTACTTGTTCAAAACTTCCAAAACAAATCATTCCGTTGATAAAACTCAATGTCGTGAACACTAGAAACAAACCCGGACAAAGTCTGCCTGTTTCCAGTTCCCGCACAATATTTTCCTGTGTAAGTTCGAGCTGAAAATTCTGAATGTTTAGCATCTCACCTTGAATAACGACAGATTCCTGCCGAATTTTGTTTTTGTGTAAAACTTCGACCGTGAAAATAGGCGTTTGTGAAGGAAATTCTTCAAACACTGTTTCACGAATTTTTCGGTTAAACAACAAGCGATGAAGAGGGTGTGCTGAATCATGCAAAACCGTTTTCAGATAATTCCGGATAACCTCGTTCAGATCAAAAAATTGCAGTGATTTATCCGGAATTATTTTTCGCAATTGATTTGCACAAAACTGTGAAGCCCAGACCGTGAAATCTTCTCCGCTGCTTACAAACGGTGAAACATTGCGAATTGGCTCTGCAAAGTAAGGCCGAAGATTTGCCAGCTTTTCCGAAACCTTGCTTTGAAAAACAGAAGCATCCCTCATATTTCCCGGAATGAGCGAAATCCGACGTTCCGCAGAATCACGGGAGCGGTCTGAATCGGAACGTTTTAATGCCGAAAATCCAGGAGCTTGTGAAGCAATGACGTCTTCCAATTCAAAACGATTACTAAAATTCAAACATCCTGACCAGGCGGAATTGGCAAAAGGAACTCCGGAATACGCTCCTACGAAATAAGTTTCCTGCGGAGGCATACCCAACAGTGCCAAATGATGTAGAGCCAGAAAAGTTGGACCTTCGGATGCGGTCAGATGTGTTGCCGTTTGTATCACACGGGTTTTTTCCAATCTTTCGCAAAAGACCTGTGCTTGCTCTTTACTAAGTCCTGTTCTGCAAAACTCTGTTTCAAAAGCATCCCGCAAGGCTTTTTCCATAGTCGGAGCAGAAACCGGATTTTCCCAGAGATGGTTGGCATATTCAACCAATGGCATTTCCCAGAACTTTCCCAATATTTCTGCCAAAACAGGACGCTTGGCGTTTTGGAGCAATGTTTGGATTTGTTTTGTGTCAGGTATCATTCGTCAAAGCTTGAAATTTTTCTGTTGAATTCATAAACTCTTTTGCATCAAGTTTCAAAGTAAAAAAAGCACTAAGGCATAAGCTTAGGTTGGATAAGCAAAGAACATCCACCAAAGAAGTACCTGAGTTTCAAAGTTTCAAAATTTCACACGGTAGCCCCCGCACACTGTTGTGGGGGAAAGGTAAAAAGTATTTTGGATTCTACACCACTTTTAAAAATTTGTTGTCACTATGACGGTATGTCAGTTCCCAAACGGGGACATGAAACAGATGCCGGCATTGATTTGACGGCAATGGCAGTTGAACAAAAAAAGCCGGACATTTTCTTTTTTGATACCGGAATTTCTATTCATTTAAGTACAGGATATTATGCCGAAATAGTGCCTCGTTCGAGCATCATTAAAACTGATTTTTTTTTAGCAAATAGTGTCGGTATCATTGATCCTGACTATCGTGGGCGCATCTTCGTGCCTTTCCGCTATGTTGGCGCAGATGACGGCATGCAGGCCGCAGAAGAACTTTTGCAGCAACGAATTGCACAAATGCTGATCCGAAAACTAGAACCATGCCGGATTGAAGTCGTCGACTCCCTTGAAGATACCGTGCGCGGAACAGGCGGTTTTGGAAGCACCGGTCTCTAAGCTGTGAACGACCTTAATCATCTACTTCGCCTATTGGTTTGACTTCAACCTCCAGCACTTCCCAGCCACGTGGATTATTCCTGAAAATCAAAGAAACAGTAACCTGCTTTCCGCTCTTTTCGTCACCAACACGGGCCCGTACCAGCGATGGTTTTTCAGTATTTTCGCGTAAATCCAAATGCATTTCCGGTTCCTCAATTTCCGGAGCCTGTTCCAACAACAGTTGCAATGTTGGGTGTGAGCGAATCGCTTTTTCCGCAGTTTGAAAAGCAGCTGTTTTTTCAATGCTGGAACGTTGAAATAAAATTGCAACAGAAAAAAATCCAAACAAAATGATGTTTCCAAGCAAAATGCGTAAGATCACCCGTAGCGCCTTTTGGTCATCAAGTACAATTGTACCCCACCATTTATCCGCCAAACGTCTGGCGTAATCATCGCGCAAAAGCACCACGCCTTCCACCGGAAAAAGCAGCAGTAGCAGATTCCTTTTTAAAAGTACAACCAGCGGAGGCCGTTCTGAAAAATTTCCAATATTCCGAACTGTCATGCCCAGCAATAGTTTTCCGGGACTGCGTCCAAAAATATCTTTAAAAAGTAACACTAAAACGATGCTTCCATAAAAGGGAAGCAAGTCCGACAAATCACTGGACTGCATAACTAAATCCCAATGCTCTTTTCGGAAAACCTGGACAAAAGTATTTGCAATCAGCAGTGCGAAAATAAAATCCAGCAGCAAGGCAAACAAACGCTTTCCTGAGGAAGAGACTTGCAGACGGCTGTCAACAAACAACTCCTTTTTTTCGGTTTCCGGTTTTGATTCAGAACTCATGGTTTCAAAAATATTTCATTCAGAAAATTTCGAATCACCTTTGCTACAGCTTCCGGATTATCAAGATGCAAATGGTGATCTCCCGTAACAACGTGATGCTGTAAATTTTTTACGTAAGGAATTCGTTTTAGCAATAGTTTTTTCCATTGATCCTGCTTGGCGTTTTCTGCTTCAATCAGCAAAACAGGCGCCGTTATTTTCTGCAGAAAAGCACAGGCTTGTTCTTCAGTCAGATAGTGACGGGATTTTATTTTTAGACGCGGATCACTACGCCAAGTGAACCCTCCCTCTACAGGCCGCAAACCACGTGCGACCAAAGTCCTGACAGACGATTCCTTGATTCCGCCGACATGATGACGTACTTTCACTGCGGTTTCCACATCAGGATAAAGCGGAAGTTTTTTATCAGCCAGCTGTTGCCATTGTTCAGCAGATTCACGTAAAATTTCAGGCATTTTTTCTGCTTTCTGAGCCAATGAACCTAAGCCTTCAATTAAGAGCACAGAGCTGATTTTTTCCGGAATTGTGCCCGCAAGATATGAAGCAACTCCTGCGCCCATCGAGTGTCCGAGCAGTGAAAAGCGATTCCAACCCAAAACATTCAGCACTTCCAGCACATCCACGATTATGTCGCTGAAATGATAAGACGAACCGGCGGAACGATGATCAGAAAGACCATGTCCAGGCAAGTCTAGTGACACCAGCCGAAACTCCTTTAAAAACGGTGCCAAATGATCAAAAGTCGCGGCGTTGTCCAGCCAGCCATGAAAAGCGAGTATGGGTACTCCATCAGGATTTCCCCAGCATTTTGCGGATAAACGCAAGGTTGAAGTCTGGATTTCCAATTCTTCCGGAGCAGCGGCATGAGGCAAGTAAATGTTGTTGTTCATCTTTTTCAGATTAAATTATTATACTGCAAAAATTTGTTTACAGTTTTTTGGAAAGCATTGGGCTGTTCCACATGGAGCCAGTGTCCGCAATTTTTTAGCATAGTAATTCTGCTCTCCGGAAAAAATTTTCTAATCAGCAAATGATACTCAAACTTAAGATAAGCGGAGTTTTCTCCACCTATGAATTGTACTGGCCCATTAAAACACTTTTTAGCTCCGGATAGTTCAACAGTTCCGGCATCCCCGCAGCAATCTGCTCCAAACCGATACGCCACCGAAAATGTCCATTATGATGACTTAAATTAGTCATCAAAAAAGAAACAAGTCGTTGTTCAGGAATTTTTCGTGCCAGTTTTTTTTCAATTTCGCTGCGTGACCTTTCCTCCGGCAAGCGGAGTTCCTGCATTGCCTCTATGAGATTTAGCTGTTTATGCTGATGATCATACCAGACAGGCGCGATGTCCACCACAATCAACGCCGCAACCCTGTTTGGAAACCGGAAAGCAAGCTGCATAGCGGTTTTTCCACCCATGCTGTAGCCGAGAAGAATGACGTTTTCCAATTCGTTTTTGTCTAAAAAAAGGACAACATCTTCAACCATCTCCTGATAACTCATTGAATCCGCATGAGCTGATTCACCATGATTACGTGCGTCCAGAGTCCAAATCCGAAGATTGTTCTTGAATGAACGGGCGAAACCGCGCCAGTTTTTTCCTGAACCAAATAAGCCGTGGAGCACAACCAAATCAGCACCTTTTTCTCCAAACTTCTGAAAGTACAACTCTATGGCTTCCGGAGAGGATGAACGTTTAAGTTTGCTTGGCGAATTCATTTACAAAAGTTCAGTTGCGGAGAGTCGTTTAATTCCGACACTATCAGATCATAATATGAAAGATTGCTCAATTCAATCCGTGAATTGAATGTTAAGGATGTTGAAACTTTTTTACACATAGTTTTATGTAAATTTCGAAAATACCACTAACAGCTAAACAGTAGCATAGTTCCTCAATTTCAGTTAAAATGCAGGCAGCAAACCTCAAAGCCGATGCTAATTTTGAAGCCTGAATATTTTGCAAAACTGATAGTAGGAGCCATTTATTCTGATCCACACTGGCTGGAACAAGCCAAAACAGAAATGTGTGAACTGAACTGGAACATCCAGCGGCAGTCTGAAGAATTTGCTTTTGACCAGACTGAATATTATGCCGCGGAAATGGGCAGTAATTTGAAGCGCTGTTTTTTGAGTGTGGAGGGTCTGATGACGCTGGAATCTGCTTTTAACTGGAAACTCAAATTGGTTGAAATCGAAAAACGCTTGAGCAAATCCGGCAAAAGAAGAATCAACCTTGATCCAGGTTATCTTGATTTACACCGTGTGGTTTTGCTTTCAGGAAAAGAAGGTGCGCAAAAAATATATCTACGCAACGGTGTCTGGGCAGATCTTGTTTTGCTGAAAGACAAGGGAGGATATCGGGATTTACCCTGGACATTTCCTGATTTACGGAACGGTCGTTACAATGATTTTTTTATGCAAGTTCGTGCCGAATTAAAAGCAGAAAAAAATCTTTCAAATAGTACAATGAACACAAAGTAGTTTTGTCAAAGAATCTCAGCTTAAATTTTCTCTCTGCATGAATGAAAAGAATTATTGATCAATGTAAATTTTTCCGGGGTGTGGTTGTGGCCGGACCAACAGCAAGCGGCAAGAGCGATTTGGCGCTTCGCTTGGCACAGGAATTTGACGGAGAATTGATTTGCACTGATTCGATGCAGGTTTATCGGCAGTTTGATATTGGCACAGCTAAACCAACCTTGACTGAACAAAAACTGGTTCAGCATCATCAAATAAATTTAATTGATGCTGACGAAAATTATTCTGCAGGAAAATATGAACGCGAAACTTCCCGAATTATTGAGCAAATTCAGGAACGAGGGCGCCTCCCGATTTTGGTCGGTGGGGCAGGACTATATTACCGTGCATTGATGTATGGAATCAGTCATATCCCTGATATTCCGGAAAATATTCACCAAGAGGTGATTTGCCTTCAAAAAAAACACGGTACTCACTATTGCTGGGAGAAGTTGCAAAAACATGATCCTCATGCTGCCAAAGGTCTGCATCCAAATGACACCGCTCGAATATTACGCAGCCTCGAAGTAGTGCTGTCCACCGGATCCGGCATTGCCACGTTTCAGCAACAGCAACCGTTTGCGGAAGAGCGCTATCCATTTCTGGCGGTTGCGCCTGAATGGGAACGGAGCGTGCTTTATGAACGTATAAATCAGCGCACCATCAAGATGCTGGAATCTGGCTGGATTGCGGAAGTCGAAATGCTTTTGACCCGTTATTCTCCGGAACTAAAACCACTACAAGCAATAGGTTATCGTGAGATTGTTCAGCATTTTCAGGAAAAGCTGGAATGGAAACAAATGGTACAGAAAATTCAACAACGTACCCGTCAATATGCAAAAAGGCAAATGACTTGGTTCCGGAAAGAAGCAAAAATCGAATGGCATCAACCCGATGATGAGGCAGCAATCTTAGCCAAAATCAAAGTTTACCTTGAAAAATAGGTGCTTTATGGGAGAAAATGAAATAGTTAATTTCGCCTACGATTTCAAAAAAACAATAAAGGAGACTTCGTGAGACAATATTCGGTTGATCATCAGAATTACCACATTTTCAAAACAGAGACCGGTGATAAAAACCAATTTGTTCATTTTCAGTGGGGAAAATTTGATTTCCGCATGACCTTTGTCGCCGGCTCAAAAGATGCTCTTAAGAAGAATCCTAAAAAGGCGTTTTCAGCAGCAAACGGCAAACCATTTTTGGCAGAACATTTTGAGGTTCTCTACCTGAGTGAATGGTTCCAATTCGTCAAACCCACAGCCCATGGGATGCAGTTGGAGGAAACTCTTTGGTCTCGTGACGGACAGGATTATTATGTGGAATTTCCTAAAAATCTCCGGAGCGTTGCCCAAGTTATTTGCGTAGAGGAACTTGGAATGTTACCGCTGGAAGCCGTCTCTGCATAATTACATCATCCGTTAGGGCAAAAAAGACGTAAAACATTTTCAACTTAAATTAATACCGAAATTTTCTAAACCGGTTCATAGTCAGACCAATGATGAAAGAGAATCCTGAAAACGCGGAGACTGCGAAGAAAGTCCACATTCAGACTTATGGTTGTCAGATGAACGAATATGACACCGATAAAATGCTGGAAGTACTGCGGCATGAAAATTACATCCAAACGGATTCCAGGGACGATGCTGATTTAATTATTCTCAACACTTGCTCTATCCGTGAAAAAGCGGAAAACAAGGTCTATAGTGAATTGGGACGTCTCCGGAAACTCAAAGCAGAAAAACCGGAGTTGAAAATCGGTGTAGGTGGTTGTGTGGCGCAACAGGAAGGAAAGGCTATTTTACGTCGTGCGGCATACGTTGATTTTGTTTTTGGAACGGACAATTTGTTTGAGCTTCCGGAGATGTTGGAAAATGTCAGCAAAGGCCGGAAAATATCCCAAACTGAACGCCACGCCCGGCAAAAAGTGCGCAACTTTATTCCGGATTATACATTTCAAAAATCACAAAATTTCGGTGTCAAAGCACATTTAGCAATTACAAAAGGCTGTAACAATCATTGCTCTTTTTGTGTAGTCCCATTCACACGAGGAGTGGAAGTCAGTCGTGAACCGGAACATATTATTGCGGAGGCAAAGCGTCTCATTTCTGCTGGAACAAAGGAAATATGTTTACTGGGCCAAAATGTAAATTCATATAAAGCTAACGGAACAGATTTTGTGGAACTTTTAAAGAGTCTGGACAAGCTTGAGAATTTGGAGCGCCTGCGTTTTATTTCGCCTCATCCGAAAGATTTTCATGAAGAGCTGGCAGACGCATTTGTAACTTTGCCCTCACTTTGTGAGCAAATGCACTTACCTTTGCAATCCGGATCAAACCGAATTTTGCGTAGAATGAGGCGCTGGTACACGATGGAAACCTTTTATGAAAAGGTCGCACTTTTGCGTGATCGACTTCCTGAAGCCACACTATCGACAGATTTGATTGTGGGCTTTCCCGGAGAAACAGAGGAAGAATTCGAAATGACAATGGAAGCAGTCCGGAATGTGCGTTTCGATTTGATTTATTCTTTCAAATATTCCCCGCGTCCCGGAACTCGTGCCGCTGAATATCCTGATCACTTAACAGAAAATGTTAAATCCGAGCGGCTGAAAATTCTGCTTGAAACACAAGAAAAAATTGTTCGGGAAAAAAATGAAGCATTGGTTGGTACCAGCCATGAAGTTCTGATAGAAGGAAAACATCACCGCAAAGAAAACTCCGCAACTGGACGTACCCGCGGGAACCATTCTGTGTCGATTAAAAACTGGGAAGCAAAAGCAGGTGAGCTTTTAACTGTTCGTATCACCGGCGCAAATCCAAATTCTCTGGTAGCAGAACCTCTTTCCACAAGCCCTGTTTCAGGCTGACCTCCTCAAATGCAGTCCGCTTTTCATTACAAGATTTTATGCGGGAGAGCACGCTTAATCCTTTTCGGTTTTAGAGCGTGTCTGCGGATTTGGCGCAATACGCGGTGACAATTTACGTCCGCACAAATCATGATCACTGTAATTTATTACCCTGCGTAATGGTGGATCTTCAGATATTTGAATGCAACTGTCTCCGTGATTTTTCCAAACAGTTTCTGTGCAGCTAACTAATATAAAAGCTGTTGTCGTCAAAATAAGTGCATGAAGAAAAAATCTGCGTCTAAGTATTTTTTTATTTAAGCCTGAAAATTTATATGGTTTTAACATGGGTTGCACTCGCAGTGTGAGGAATCTTGCGGTTTCCATTGGCTTAAGGCAAACTTTTGTTTGAGATTTAATTCTACTAATAATTGTAATCCGTTTTGGACAGACTTGGGTTTTATCTAGAAGAGCAATCCGGGTGCCACATTTTTTTAATCTGCTATTTGTGAATGGTTGTGAACCGTGTTGGCGTAGGAGTGTCAAAAGAAACTGATCCGGAAGTCGCTATAGCTGAAGTAATCAATTCCGCAGTCAAACAGGCAAAGCTTCCAGAAGTACATTGGGTGTTAGTTTTTTTTACTTTGGAGCATTTTGTTCATGCAGGACGTTTACATGAATTGATCCTCGAACAAACACGTTGCAAGTGTATCACCGGTTGTAGCGGAATGGGAGTTCTTTCGCGGGAAGGTGAAATCACAGATGGTCCGGGTTTGGTTTTAATGGCTGGATATACTCCGGAGTTGCGTCCGCTGGCCTTGGCAAAATATCAGGAATTGGAGCACAGTGCCGGAGTTGCACAACAACTCCGTGAGACACTGGAAAATTTCGTTGAGGAAAGTCCGCTCTTTTTTTTCTTTCCAGATGTTTTTCAGCATCAGCCTCATAATTTCATCAATATGTTTAATTTCCTTAAAAACCGTCCGTCTGTTTTTGGGGCAGGCTCTTGTAATGACGGTAGTCAGCAAACTTCAATTCAGTTTGGGCCAGACATTGTCACTCTCAATGGCGCGGGAGGATTGGCCTTTGCGGGAGTTCCTGAGTTTCGTGCAGGTGTGACACAGTCCTGTACCACCTTCGATGAACCGATGTTTGTCACAGAAGTGAAAGACGATCTCATTCTGTCACTTGATGGCAAACCAGCTTTGGAAGTTTTTACTGAAGTTGCAACAGCGTTGGGAATAAACGATCTGGAGCAAGCAACTCAGCAATTATTGCTTAGTTTTCCGCTAGACCCGGAACAGCCTGTTTTCACCGGAGAAGGCGCAATGGTGCGGCATGTTACCGGGGTTAACATTGCTTCTCAAGGCATCTCTACTGCAGAAATAGTACACGAGGGCGGAGTGGTTTCTTTTGCTTATCGCAGCCATAAAACTGCCGAAGATGACTTGCGGGAAATGCTCCAGCGTTTGAAAATACAAAATGAGAACACGCCAACTTTTGGAATTTATTTCAATTGTGCCTCTCGCGGAGAAGCGCTTTATGGAAGACCAAATGTGGATACACAATTAATTCAGGAAACACTGGGAGAGTTTCCTTTGATCGGTTTTTTTGGCGGTTACGAAATCGCGCAGATGCAGCAGGGACTGCAGTTATACACTTACACAGGAGTTCTTGTTTTGGTTTATCTCTAAAATAAATTTCCAGATGCTAAACAAATACTCCAAAAATCTTGAATACTCTTCCATAAATTATAAAATGGAAACTCGCGAAAAAACATTGACTAACATGAAGGCTATTCAATAATTTTTCACCTAAAAGAACATTTTTTTCACAGGTTTATTTTGCAAAATCCTAAAACAAATACAGCAGAGCTTCAGGCTCAAAAGGGAGTTTTGTTTTTGCGTTATTTTTTGGGAATAACACTGGTGCTGTCACTAACCGGATGTGGTTATGTAATTGAAGGTAGTAATCCGGTATTGCCAAATGAAGCACAAACCCTCGCAATTCTGCCAATACAAAATCAGACCTTCAAAGCAGGACTCGAAACCGATTTGTCTGAGCAGCTCAATCGCTTGATGCGTACCAACAGTTCAGTGAAAATGGTTCATTCCGGTATTGCTGACCTTCAGTTGAGAATTACTCTACTAAACTTGAAAACGAATTCTTCAGGTTTAAGCAAAGAACAGCTTGCAACTGGAGTAAAAGCGATCATTCAGGGTCAAGCGATTTTGGAAGACAGTCGGACAGGCAATAATGTTTGGGAAGAAACAATGCTCGAAGTAAAACTGAATGAGTCCGGTGAAAATGAAACGAACACTGTATCCAATTTTTCACTTTCTGGAAGCATCCGTGAATTGATCAAGCGTTTCGCAACAAAAATATATGACCGCATCTTTACTGCTTTTTAAAATTTACTGAGACATTTTCCAAGAAAAAACCTTTCTTTTACTTATATAATAAGATAGAATATAAGGTTTATATCACAATTGTTTATTAATAAAAGCGTTCTTCCAGGAGGAATTTAGAATGCAAGAAACTCAACTAGAACAGATCAAAGTCCGTTTGGAAGAAATGCAGACGGAAATTCTTGGCGAATCCGAAGAAACTGTACACGGGATGCAGGAAGAGAGTACACTTTATCCTGACCCTAATGATCGGGCATCGCTGGAGACAGAGCACATCAATAATTTACGTATTCGTGATCGTGAACGAAAACTGCTTGGTAAGGTTGAAGAAGCCTTAGAGCGGGTAGAGAACAAAACATTTGGATACTGCGAAGAATGCGGTAATGAAATTGGTAAAGAACGCTTGCTTATCCGGCCTGTAACTACTTTTTGTGTTAGCTGCAAAGAGTCTTTGGAAGCAGTTGAAAGTCAACCGTGATGCGAATCAAATCTCCCTAATTTAGCACCCCCCCTTCCAAAAAAATAAGTTAAAAAACAAAAAAGGCGAGCCAGCTCACAGAGCCGACTCGCCTTTTTTTATTCAGTTAGGATTCTGAACGGAAATTACATCATTCCGCCCATGCCTCCTCCCATGCCTCCCATTCCGCCCATGTCAGGTGCACCCGGCATTCCACCAGATTTTTCCTCAGGAGCGTCATGAATTCCTGCTTCTGTAGTCAACAACAATCCGGCGACGGATGCTGCATTTTCCAGTGCAGTACGAACAACTTTAGTCGGATCAATAATACCGGCTGCAATCATGTCGGTGTAAGTTTCTTCAGCAGCGTCAAAACCTACGTTTGTGCTGCTTGCTTTTACTTTATCGACAATCAACGCGCCTTCGAGTCCGGCATTTGCCACAATCTGACGCAAAGGAGTTTCAAGTGCCTTAAGCACAATTTCAGCACCAACTTTTTGATCGTGCTGTTTAATGGATTTTACTGTTTTTGCGACTGCATCAATGGCACGAACTAAAGCTACTCCGCCACCAGGAACAATACCTTCTTCAACAGCTGCGCGTGTTGCGTGCAATGCATCTTCAACTCGAGCCTTTTTCTCTTTCATCTCGATTTCGGTCGCTGCACCAACGTTAATCACAGCTACACCTCCAGCCAATTTAGCCAAGCGCTCCTGCAACTTTTCACGATCATAATCAGAAGATGTATCTTCGATTTGAGCACGAATTTGACTGATACGGGATTTGATTGTCTCTTTATCACCACCACCGTCAATAACTGTAGTATTGTCTTTATCAATGACGACAGACTTGGCTTGTCCAAGTTTAGCAAGTGTCAGGTCTTCGAGTTTCATTCCCATATCTTCGGAAACAACTGCGCCACCGGTAAGGATTGCGAGATCTTCCAACATGGCTTTACGACGATCTCCAAAGCCCGGAGCTTTAACAGCCGCACACTTCAGAGTTCCACGTAGTTTGTTGACAACGAGGGTTGCCAAAGCTTCACCTTCAATGTCTTCAGCAACGATCAAGAAAGGATTTCCTGTCTTGGCGATTTGCTCAATTGCAGGAAGAATGTCCTTCATGTTACTGACTTTCTTTTCCACCAGGATGATGTATGGATCTTCGAGGGAAACTTCCATACGCTCTGAATCAGTTACGAAATACGGTGAAAGATAACCACGGTCAAACTGCATTCCTTCTACAACTTCCAAACTGGTTTCAGCCGTCTTTGCTTCTTCAATGGTGATCACACCGTCCTTACCTACTTTCTCCATGGATTCAGCAATAATGTCACCAATTGTGGTATCATTGTTTGCTGAAACAGTGCCCACCTGAGCGATTTCTTTGGATTCGGAAACTGACTTGGAAATACTATGTAAATGCTCAATTGCAGCCTTAACAGCTTGGTCAATTCCACGCTTGAGATCCATTGGATTCGCACCTGCTGCCAAGTTACGATGACCTTCGGTCACAATCGCTTGTGCTAACACAGTTGCAGTGGTGGTTCCATCACCGGCAACGTCAGATGTTTTGGAAGCAACTTCTTTGACCATCTGCGCACCCATGTTTTCCAACTTGTCTTCCAATTCAATTTCTTTCGCAACTGTCACTCCATCTTTAGTGACCAGTGGCGCACCAAAAGATTTATCTATTAAAACATTGCGGCCTTTCGGACCCAATGTCACCTTGACTGCATTTGACAAGGCATTTACGCCTCTAAGCAGTTTTTCGCGGTTTTCTGCCGCAAAAATAACTTGTTTTGCCATACTATACTCTAAGTTAATTTGTTAATGGTTGATTAGATTAAAATTAAGCCAAAACGCCGAGGATGTCATCCTCACGCATGATGATATAATCTTCGTCATCGACTTTTACCTCGGTGCCGCCATACTTGCTGAACAAAATTTTATCACCTTTTTTTACTCCCATTTCTTGAATGGAACCATTGTCAAGGCGTTTGCCTGGGCCAACTGCGACCACTTCACCTTCTTGAGGCTTTTCTTTGGCTGTATCCGGGATAATAATTCCGGACGCTGTCTTTTCATCGGCTTCGACGCGCTTCACAAGCACGCGGTCCTGTAAGGGACGAATCATAGTTCTCCTTTTAGGATTATAATTAATTAAATAAATTGAGCTTCAACAACAAAAAGCGTATGCTGAGCCGTTCAAGTGAATCAGAAATTTTGAAAAATCTTCCAAATTCATTTCAATCATTAAGGCTAACGTAATCAGCAATACAACGCAAGTAAAAAATAGCACTCACTGATGAGTAGTGCTAATTTTATATTAACAAGTTCTACAAAGGTAGAGTAGTACCGTTTATAGGGTGATGCTTTCTACTCAAACATTTTAAGGAAACAGTTAAATTTCTTCGTAGCACGATAACTTTTAAATGGACATCAAAGTTGATCAACAACATATCCGGCTGGAGAAGCTGGAAAAAATTCGTGAATTAGGCACAGAACCTTACCCATATTCATTTAAACGGAGTCACACTGTTCCGGAAGTAATTGAACAAGCAGAACAATTACTGGATGAGCAAAAAACTATTACAATCGCTGGCCGCTTGCTCGCAGTACGTGGAAAGGGGAAGGCAAGTTTTGGTAACATTCAGGCTCAGCACACACGTTTACAAATTTATGTGCGGCTTGACGCAGTTGGAGAAACGACATTCAAAATGTTCAAGTTGTGTGACATCGGTGATCACCTCGGTATTTCCGGTACATTGATGTATACCAAAACCGGAGAACTAACTTTACGGGCCAGCTCTGTTGAAATGCTTTCAAAAGCCATTCGCCCAATGCCTATGCCTAAAGTTGAGGAAAAAGACGGCGAACGCATTGTGCATGATGAAGTTACAGACAAAGAATTACGTTACCGCCAGCGTTATCTGGATTTGATTTTGAATCCGCAAGTTGCGGAAGTTTTTCAAAAACGGACACTAATTTTCCAGACCATACGTAATTATTTATGTGAAGAAGGATTTCTGGAAGTAGAAACACCGACACTCCAGGCAGTTTACGGAGGCGCAAACGCGACACCTTTTGTGACTCATCACAAGGCACTGGACCAGAAATTTTATTTACGGATCTCCAATGAATTGTACTTGAAACGTCTAATTGTAGGAGGCTTTGACGCAGTCTTTGAATTTGTCAAAGATTTCCGTAATGAAGGCATTGACCGCACCCACAATCCGGAATTTTCCGCACTGGAATTTTATCAGGCTTATGTTGATTACAACGAGATAATGCGTCACACCGAAAATATTTGTGAACGCTGTGCAGTTGCGGTAAATGGAACTACAGAAATAGAATATGAAGGTCAGACTATAGACCTGAAAGCCCCGTGGCCGCGTTTAAGCATGTTGGATGCAATTCAAACATTGGGCGGAATTTCGTTTGAAAATATGAGTGACACAGAAGTGCAAAACCTGCTCAAGGAAAATGGCTGGGAACTTGACGGTGATTACAATCGAGGATTGGCAACCCAGCTTGTCTTTGAAGAAACGTGTGAAACTCAACTAATTCAGCCTACTTTTATCACCGATCATCCGAAAGAAACAAGTCCGCTTTGTAAACAAAATCGAGAAAATCCGGAATTGCTGGAGCGTTTTGAGGCCTACATCAACGGCTGGGAAATTGCTAATGCCTATTCAGAATTGAACGACCCTGTGATTCAGCGCCGTTTGATGGAGGAACAGGTTGAACGCGGAAGAGGAGGAGAAAAAGAAACTCAGCCCTTGGACGAGGATTTTTTACGCGCAATGGAATACGGAATGCCGCCGATGGGTGGAGTTGGTTTAGGGATCGACCGGATTGTAATGCTGCTTACCGGACAATCTACAATTCGTGATGTTATCCTTTTTCCAACTATGCGTCCGGAAGCTTAAGGTGAGCAAATGGCAAAAACGGAAACGGAAACGGAAATGGCAGAAGTGACTAAAAGCAAACTTTCTGTTGAGGATTTAGATTTTGAAAAACAAGGCGGTTTGTTGCCGGTGATCGCACAAGATGCAGTTTCCGGTGCAGTTTTGATGCTGGCTTACGCAAATCCGGATGCCGTCAAAAGAACGCAAGAAAGTGGATTTGCTCACTACTGGTCACGCTCACGGAATGCCATCTGGAAAAAAGGAGAGAGTTCCGGACATTTGCAAAAAATTGTGGAAGTGCTGGTGGACTGTGATGAAGACACTTTGCTTTACAAAGTACATCAAACCGGAGCTGCCTGCCATACAGGCGCACCGACTTGCTTTTTCCGGGAATTGACAACCAAAACAAGAGCTAAATAAAAATGAACTGGGATATTCAACTGAATGAAGAAGTGGACATGCTGCGGGAAACGGTGAGGCAATTTGCCGAAAAACGGATTGCGCCGATTGCCGAAGACGTGGACCGTGACAACGAATTCCCACAACATTTGTGGAAAGAACTCGGGGATTTGGGATTATTAGGAATGACGGTTTCGGAAGAATATGGAGGCTCCGAAATGTCATATCTAGCCCATCTGGTTGCAGTCGAGGAAATTTCCAGAGCATCTGCTTCGGTCGGATTATCTTATGGTGCGCACTCAAATTTGTGTGTCAATCAACTCCAGATCAATGGCAGTTCTGCGCAAAAAGAAAAGTATCTGCCGAAACTTTGTTCAGGAGAACATGTTGGTGCTTTGGCAATGTCGGAACCGGGAGCAGGCTCAGATGTGGTCGGATCGATGGCTTGCCATGCGGAAAAACACGGAGACCGTTGGGTTGCAAACGGTTCCAAAATGTGGATCACAAACGGCCCAGAGGCAAACGTCTTAATCGTTTACATGCGAACCGCTGCCAAAGATCAGGGTTCGAAAGCAATGACCGCCTTCATCGTTGAAAAAGGAATGAAAGGTTTTTCAACTGCGCAGAAACTGGACAAACTCGGAATGCGTGGATCTAATACTTGCGAACTGGTTTTTGAGGACTGTGAAATTCCAGATGAAAATGTGGTGCTTGAAGCAAATCAAGGTGTAAAAGTTTTAATGAGTGGATTGAATTTGGAACGGGTTGTACTTTCCGGGGGGCCTCTCGGAATCATGCAGGCCGCACTGGACGTGACATTGCCCTACATTCATGAGCGCTGGCAGTTTGACCGACCGATCGGCACTTTTGAATTGATGCAGGGCAAGATTGCGGACATGTACACCGCCCTGCAATCTTCACGTGCTTTTTGTTATCGTGTCGCCGAAAATTGCGCCAAAAAACAGGTCTCCCGCAGAGACACCGCAGCCTGTCTGCTACTTGCTTCCGAGAATGCAGTCAAAGTCTCTCTGGAGGCAATTCAGTCTTTAGGCGGAAACGGTTACATCAACGATTATCCAACAGGACGTCTGTTGCGAGACGCCAAGCTTTATGATATTGGCGCTGGCACAAACGAAATTCGGCGGATGCTGATTGGCCGTGAACTTTTTGACGAGACAACAGTTTAGCAATATTATGCCGCGGCAATTTGCCGGTTGAACTCCACAATCAATTCATCAATTTGTGGAGCAAGTGAAAATATGTCTTTCCAGTAAGAATCGTGATTGTACCATTGGTCATTCAGCTCCGACAACTCCCGTCCCTGCTGTTCAATCCAGGTGAAATATTTGAGATTATGAATCCGTTTCTTTTCGTAATACGTTAATTCGAGCACATTATCAATTCCGGAATCCATCAGCAACTGCATATCTTTGTGTGCATCAATGTTTGTGTATTGACCTCGTTCTGCAGCAAGTTCTTCAATTCGTGATCCATAGAGTTCCATCGAGTCAGTCAAAATTGTCACCACGTAATCATCCTCAGTCAGTTCATAATATTTTGCGAATTTGATGGCCGCAATGATGTTTCCAATTCCGGAAATACCAAGCAAATCCAATTGATTCGAAAATTCAGCATCAACTCCATAATGCGAGAGACAATCTCTTCCGGATGTTTCATTGAAAAGTCTCAACAAACGGACTGCCGCTTCATCATCAACGCCAATTACCATGTCCGTGTTTTTACAATCATGAATCCACGGCACATGTTTGTCACCGATTCCTTCGATGCGGTGATCTCCAAAACCATTGTTCAGCAAAGTAGGACATTGCAGTGCTTCCGCAACAGCTAATTTTGATTCCGGAAATTTTTCCTTCAGATAATATCCAAAGGCCATTGATCCTGCAGAACCGGAAGATGAAATTGCTCCCGCAACTCTGCTGTTCGGCCCCATTTCCTGCAGGAGTGCTTCCTCCGCGGCTTTTCCTGTTACCATATAATGCCAGAGCGGATTGCCAAATTCTTCGAATTGATTGAAGATTTGAATATCGTTACGAGTGTTTTTCAGTTCCCAGCATTTGTCAAAGATTTCCTTTACGTTGCTTTCACAACCTGGAGTTTTGATAACTTCTCCTGCCACTTTTTCCAGCCATTCAAAACGTTCGCGGGACATATTTTCCGGTAAAATTGCAATCGAATCACAGCCCAGCAGCGAAGAAACATAAGCTCCGCCTCTACAGTAATTTCCGGTTGAAGGCCAAACTGCTTTTGTTTCACCTGGACAGAATTGTCCTGTGGTTAGAGCTGGCGCAAGACAACCATAGGTTGCTCCAACTTTGTGCGCACCTGTAGGAAACCATTTGCCAACGAGCGCAATTATTTTTGCTTTCACTCCGGAAATTTCGGGTGGAATAACGATATAATTTACTCCGCCGAAACCACCGCCTTGCGCGACCGGTTCATTTTTCCAAGTTATGCGAAACAAATTGGCAGGATGTGTTTCCCACAAACTGATTTTTTTCAGTTCGTCTTTGATTTCATCCGCAATTGTTTCCGGATTCTGCATCTGCCCAAAAGTAGGCAGCTTGATTTTATGTAACTTGCAGTGCTTCGCATTTTGCTGAATTTTTGCTTCGTTTATTTTCAAATCAATCATATTTTTTACTCAGTTAAGATAAAGTTAATGGTCGAGAATCCACTAAAAAGAGCCGCAGATCTTCGCGGATAAAAACGGATATTTTTTTCTGTTCTAATCCGTGTGAATCTGCGGCTAAAATATTTTGCATTTGAAACTGTCACGAAATTTCATCAAGAGAATTGATGGTATTTTCAGGAATTACAATTTTTTTAGTTGCAGAATTTATATCTTTGAGTCCATTTCCAGTCAGCAGAACAACGCAAGTTTCTCCGGAATCCAAGGTTGCTTTCTGTTTCAAAAACCCTGCATACGCAGCTGCTGCCGCCGGTTCAGAAAAAAGTCCGCAAGCAGAAGACAGTTCTTTTTGCGCGGATAAAATTTCTTCGTCCGTAACAGTCACACAGCGCCCGCCGTAAGTTTTTAAATTTTTCAGCGCAAGGTGACCATTGCTTGGTGTATCGACAGAAATCGAGTCCGCAACCGTTTTTGCCGCTCGCACCGGACGTTCCGGCTGTCCGTCAAAAGTTCCGGATTCCATTGCACGGTAAATCGCAGTACTTCCGGAAGCCTGAATTGCGTGTACAACCGGAATTTTGTCTATACGTCCGAGTTGCAACAAATCCCTGAAACCTTTGTAAACTCCGGACATTATCACCCCATCTCCCACACTTACAAAAACATGATCCGGCGCTTTTTTGAGCTGATAAAAAATTTCGATGGAAACCGTTTTTTTACCTTCAATCGTCATCGGATTGTAAGCCGTATTTCGGTTCATTCCGCCTCGAGTATTTGAGTACTCAAGTGAAAGTGCAAAAGCCTGGTCATAATTTTTTTCCGCCAAAACTAAATCCGCGCCGTATTGCAAGGCCTGAATCATTTTTGCCGGAGGTGCGGTTTTTGGCAAAAAGAGCTTAACTTTAAGTCCTGCCGCCGCACCGACTCCCGCCATTGAAGACCCCGCGTTTCCGGTAGATGCGACTACAACTTCCCGAATACCGTGTTTGCGGGCAAAAGCCGCCACCAAAAAAGAAGCTCTGTCTTTCAGGGATCCTGTTGGATTAACTCCATCATCTTTCAAATACAATTCCGGAAAACCGTATTTTTTAACCAGATTTTCGGGATGCCACAAAGGAGTATTGCCTACAGGAATTGCTGGTAAAAATTCTTGTTCTACTGGTAAAAAATTTAAAGGATCATTGCTCTCCAAAGTTCCACTCAGTTCCACCTCCAAAACTCCGTTCAGCGGCTGTCCGGGTTTATGTGTAGCAGAACATTCCGGACATAACATCAATTCCGGACTGATTTCATAGGTTGCGGCGCATTGACTGCATTTGTAGTTAAAATTCAACAATCGTAACTCTTTCTATTTGGTTTGTTAATCCCTCATATTCAGTACCTTCAACTGCTTAAGCATACTAAAAATAAGCTCAAAAAACGAGAAATTATTCAGAAAGTCAATGGTCTTTACTTTGCGATGCATAGCTGAACTCCAAAGTCTGGAGGGGCAGAAATTCTTCCAGTTCTTCAATCAAAGCAGAAGTAATACTAATCCGCTCTTCCGGAGTGATGGTAACAAAAGTTGCGTCTGGGGCTTGAATTGAAAAAGTAAAAGGTTTGTCTCCGGTATATTTTTGCAATGTGCTGCGGAGTAAACTTATGGTTTCCAGTAAAAGAGTATCTGAGCCAATTTTGATTAACATGCTTTTTGCTTCTGTTTCCCTTATTTCACTCAAGCGTCGGATACTGTCCACAAAAATGCCCACTTCTTCATCTCGATAATTCACCCGTCCAGAAATCAGTAACGGCTCATCACTTTCGAGCAATTCTCCATCCTTTTCATAAACCGAGGCAAAGACGGGAAATTCAAGGGTGCCACGTGTATCTTCCAGAGTAGCAATGGCAAACTTCGCATTGCTCTGGTTGAGGCGGACGGTATTATTGACGATAATTCCGATGAGTGAAACTTTGTTTTTTTCTGCGTGCGCACCATCTTTCAATTTGACCGTCGTAGTGGCCAGCAGTTTCATTTCAGATGAATAACTGTCCAGCGGATGCCCTGAAACATAAAACCCCAGCGCCGCTTTTTCCTGCTTGAGACGTTCACGTTTTGGCCAATTCCTTACTTCCGGAAATTCAAGTTTAGTTTCTGTTGCCTTCGCGTCACCTTCATCCATCAAAGAAAAGAATGAATCCTGCGAGGGTTCTTCCGCACGCTGAAATTCCTGGGCTAAATGAAATGCTCCATCAAGCGCAGCAAATAATTGAGCCCGATTTTCATGCAGAGAATCGAAAGCACCGCATTTGACAAGGGTTTCCAACATTCGCCGATTAACTTCATTCAGGTTCACTTTCTTCATGAATTCCATATAATCAGTTAATTGTCCATGTTCACTCCTGACTTTCAATATCGCGTCAACTGCTTTTCCACCTACATTTTTAACAGCGTTCAAGCCAAAACGAATCACTTCAACTCTAGCTTCTCTGCGCAACCATGAGGCAAAAGAGGAGCTTGAATTTAATATAAATTCTTGTGTGAGTCCACTTTCTGTTTCCGAGTTTTGTTTAATTATTTTCAGGAATTCAGTTTCATCTTTGAAATCCTGATTTTTTAATTTTTTCAAAGAATTCCGGAGTGGCTCCAGCCAGTCTTGCGGAAGTGAATCATTTTGCGGATTGCTGCCCGCAAAATCTCGTTCAAAATGCGCAAGGGTTATGGCTGTAATTCTGAACTCAGCCGGTGCAACCGTAAAAGTTTTTGCGCTGTGATTCACATCAGGAGGCAAAACTTTTACTCCCATCGCCTTACATTCACTGATGTAATTGATGATGTTGTCCTGGTTGTTGATGGAACCGTTGAATAACGCCGCCATCAACTGCACCGGATAATGTGCCTTGAGAAAGGCCGTTTGATATGAGATCAAACCATAGGCAACACTGTGCGACTTGTTAAATCCGTATCCGGAAAAATAATTAATTGTGTCAAAAATCTCATTCGCTTTTTCTTCCGGAGTACTTACCTGTGGACATTGCTCCAGAAACTCTGAGTTTTTCAAACAGCCCTCTACAAATTGTAAGCGCTGTTCAGCCAATATCTCAACCGTCTTTTTTCCAATCGCACGTCGTAATAGATCGGCCTGCCCCAGTGAAAATCCAGCCAGAACCTGTACGCTTTTAATAATTTGTTCCTGGTAAACCAGCACTCCATAGGTTTCCCTCAAAATGTCCGCCATCAGCGGATGCGGAAAAACAACTCGCTTCCGCTTATGCTTGCACTGCACATAATCTTCAACCATGCCAGAACCTAATGGACCCGGACGATACAGTGCCAAAATCGCAACGATGTCTTCAAACGCTGAGGGCTGCATACTGGAGACCAATCGTTTCATGCCTGACGATTCAAGCTGAAAAACTCCAATTGTATCCGCGCGGCACAATAAATCAAAGGTTAAAGGATCGTCCATCGCAATGCGGGTGATATCCACCTTTGCTGAGTCCGGACGGCTTTTACTGATCAAGTCCAGTGTATTGTCAATAGTGGAAAGGTTTTGCAAACCAAGAAAATCAAATTTTACCGCGCCTTGATCCTCTGCGTATTTCATCGGATACATCGACTGCAGTGTCCCTTCCTTTCCGGTGCATACAGGCATCACTTCACGGATATCCTGATTCATGATAATCACACCGGCTGCATGTGTTCCCAGATGAGTGTTCAAATCTTCCAACTGGCGACTGAACTTAATCAAACGCTGTTCATTCTCACTTCCTTCACTAGCCAGGACTGCCAATTCAGGTTCCTTTTCAAGTGCCTGATCGAGGGTGATATTCAGATCATTTGGCACCAGTTTTGCGATTTTATCTGCTTCTGAGTACGGAAAGTCCAACACGCGCGCTACACCGCGCACTACCGCTTTTGCTTTGAGTGAACCAAAGGTGGAAATTTGACAGACATTTTTTTCACCATATTTTTCTCGCACATGCTCAATGACTTTTTCTCGGCCCTCTACATCAAAATCAATATCAAAATCAGGTAGGCTGACTCGATATGGATTCAGGAAACGTTCAAAGAGCAGCCCGTAATGCAGAGGATCAACATCAGTGATGAGTAATGCATAGGCGACCAGTGAACCTGCTCCGGAACCTCTGCCGGGTCCTACTGAAACTCCGTTATCTTTTGCCCATTTTATAAATTCGGAAACAATTAAAAAATAGCCCGGATATTCCATTTGGACGATAACCTCCAGTTCAAAACTTAAACGCTCCGTATAGGGCAGTTGAAATTCTTCAAAAGATACTTCTGGCTCATATAGTTCGTAAAGTTTTGCAATTCTTTTTTCCAAACCTATTTTTGCATCATCACACAATTTTGAATCAACCGTTTCATCCTCTCTTGTGGAAATTTGCGGTAGAAAGATTTTATTATTTTCAAGGGACAATTCACATTGCTCCGCGATTTTACTTGTATTTTCCAGTGCAATCAGCGGAAGTTCTTTAAAAGCCGTCAGCATTTCTTCTGCGCTTTTTAAGTAACGCTGATTTCCTGACTGAAGAGGAACCCCCTCATCCGTAACTCTGCGTTGCAAGCCCATCAACCAGAGGATGTATTGCGCCTCCGCTTCTTCGGGCGTGAGATAAAGGCACTCGTTTGTGGCAACGAGTGGAATTCCCAGCTCGTGTCCTAACCGAACTAACTGTTTGTTTAATCCCAATTGCTCTGGAAGTCCGGTATTTTGTAACTCAATGTAGTAACGGTCCGCAAAAACATCTCGGTACCACATCGCAACTCGACGTGCGTCATCCGGACGCCCCTCAAGAAAATGACGGTTAATTTCTCCATTCATTCCACCACTCAGCGCGATCAGTCCTGAGTGATATTTTTCCAGTAGTTGATGATTGATACATGGCACCCCATTGACTTTTCCTTCTGTATAACTGAGGCTCACCAAATATCCGAGATTGCGATAGCCATGACGATTTTGACAAAGAAATTGTGTCTGACATGGTGAGTTTGTGTTACGTACAGAATTGGCGGAAGCCTCCGTATAATCACCTTCAATGACTGATGCGCCGACACCGATAATCGGCTTCAAATCTGCATCTTTCAAGGCATGATAAAACTCAACCGCGCCAAACATGTTGCCATGATCAGTAATCGCGCAGGACTCAAAACCTTTGCTTTTAAGCGCGGGAACCAATTCTTTTATGCGGATTGCGCCCTCAAGCAAAGAGTATTGTGTGTGAAGATGAAGGTGGGTGAACATTTTTTTATGGATTGTTTTTGGTAGAGAAATCAATAAGCATATTACATGAAATACTTTTTGCGGGCAAGGTTCTTATCTGTTTATGCTATGGAAATTAATCCTGAAAAATATTTTTGTTTATTACCGACAGAATTTCAAAAAAACATAGGCTGTTTAAATTTCGCTTTTGCTTCTTTAAGGTTGTCATTGAAGCTCTCTTGAGGTAGTCTTTGACGAAACACAACCTTCAAATAAATTGCTCAAATAGAATTCCCCGCCTTTTTCTTTCTAACCATAATATTACAGATGTTTCCATACTTTAGACCTGATAACCTTGAAGACGCTCTTGCAGCGTTAGATGAACATCCCAGGATTATGCTCGCGGGAGGAACAGATTTTTTTCCTGCACGTGTTGGCAAGTCGATCACGGATAATGTGCTCGATTTAACCGGTATCCCGCAACTCCGCGCAATTCAGCAAACAGTTGAGGGTTTCCAGCTTGGGGCCTTAACAACCTGGACTGATATTGTTGAGGCAAAACTTCCGCCTGCTTTTGATGGTTTAAAACAAGCCGCGAAAACAATCGGTGGAGTCCAGACTCAAAACGCCGGAACACTTTGCGGTAATATCTGCAATGCGTCTCCTGCTGCGGACAGTGTGCCAAATTTGCTGGCACTGGAAGCTGAAGTTCAGCTGCAGTCCGTGCGTGAAACAAGAGTGCTGCCCTTAGAAGAATTCATTCTCGGCAACAGGAAAACTGCTAAAAAAGAGGACGAACTCATCAGCGGAATTTTCATTCCTCATCCTGCGGAAAAGGCACTTGGTAATTTTGAAAAATTGGGAACCAGAGCCTATCTAGTCATTTCAATCGTGATGGTTGGAGTAGTCGCTGAGTTGAATGGACTGGATGAAATTTTGAACTTAAAAATCGCGATAGGCGCATGTTCTCCTGTAGCACAACGGCTACGATTGCTGGAACAGGAAGCTGTTGGACAAAAATTAAATTCAATTGAAATTCTACCAAAGCACCTTGAATTGTTGGAACCGATTGATGATATTCGCGCATCGGCGGATTACAGAAAAAAAGTGGTTCCTGAATTAATCCAACGTGCAATCAAGGGAGTCCTTAAATCATGAGTACATCCGAAAAAACCATCGTTTCATTCATTTTGAATGACGCCCCGCAAACCATTTCTGTCAATCCACTACGGCGCTTTTCGGATGTACTCCGAGAAGATTTAGGCTTAACCGGAACCAAAGTTGGCTGTGATGCAGGAGATTGCGGAGCTTGTACTATCCTGATTGACGGCGAACAGCGTTATGCCTGTTTGACAGCAGTCGGTCAGTTGGAAGGACACAACGCCCGTACGGTGGAAGGACTTGCTGAGAGCAGCAACTTGACAACACTTCAACAGGCGTTCCTTGATGAAGGTGCGGCGCAGTGCGGAATCTGCACACCTGGAATGTTGATGGCAGCACAGTCTTTGCTGGATCAAACTGCGAATCCCACTGAATCGCAGGTTCTTGATGCAATCGGTGGGGTGTTGTGTCGTTGTACCGGATACACGAAAATTGTTCAAGCCGTACTCAAAGCCGGACAAACTTCTTCTACAGAACAAACTCCACCATCGGGATCAGCTGTCGGTTCCCGCATGGTGAAAGTTGATGGAAGGAAGAAGCTCACCGGCGAAGAAATTTTCTCTGCTGATCATGCTCCGGAAGACTCTCTCTGGCTGCGTGCCATTCGTTCTCCACATCCGCGCGCAAAATTCACCATCGCGCATCCCGAAAAAGTTTTGCAAAAATATCCCGGCATGGTCAAGGTCTTGACTGCGGATGATGTTACAGGAAACAACGGTTTCGGAATCTTTCCTCATATCAAAGATCAACCTGTTTTAGCTAAAGATCATGTGCGTTTCCGCGGAGAAGCAGTGGTTGCACTGGTAGGTGAGCGTGAAAGTGTGGAATCAGTGAGCGAAGAAGATTTGGGATTGACGTGGGAACCACTTGAAGCCATACGTGGATGGGACGCGTCTCTTAGCGGAAATTTGGAACCGGTACAAGCTGAAATTCCAGACAATATCCTTGCCAAAGGTTTTCTGAAAAAGAATGATGTGGAAAAGGGTTTTTCGGAATCATTTGTTGTAGCAGAAGGAAGTTGGACAACTTCCGCAGTCGAGCATGGATACATTGAACCGGAAGCAGGTTATGCCCGCAAGGTTGGGCAGCGACTGGAAATCTTTGTCTGCACACAAGCGCCTTACTTGGATCAAACAGAAGTAGCCCAGGTTTTGGGACTTGCAGCGGAGCAAATTCGAATTATCCCGTCTGCGGTTGGCGGTGCTTTCGGAGGAAAACTGGACATTTCGGTTCAGCCTCTGGTGGCTTTGGCAGCCTGGATTTTGGATCGACCTGTGCGTTGCATTTACACACGTCCGGAATCATTGGCTTCCACCACTAAAAGACATCCTGCTCGCATGAACGCTAAAGCCGGTTGCAGCAGAGACGGCAAGTTAACCGCCTTCGAATTTCATGGAGATTTCAATACCGGAGCCTATGCTTCATGGGGCCCGACGGTTGCAGATCGTGTTCCGATTCACTGTACCGGACCATATTTTGTGCCAAATGTACTTTCACAAACCAAAGCCCTGCTCACCAACGAAACACCTTCCGGTGCTTTCCGCGGATTCGGTACGCCTCAAGCCGCAATTGCTTGTGAAGCACTCATGGATGAACTTGCAGAAAAAATTGGAATGGACGCGCTTGATTTCCGGATCAAGAACGCACTGCGGAAAGGAGACAGAACCTCTACCAATCAGTTGCTTGAAAATAGCGTGGGACAAGTGGAGTGTCTAGAATCTCTCAAAAGTCGCTGGCAAAAATGGCGCAAAGAGGCCGCTGTTTTCAATCAAAAAGCTACTCACATCAAACGAGGAGTCGGCTGCGGAAGTGCTTGGTACGGCTGCGGAAATACTTCACTCTCGAATCCATCGACGATACGAGTCGGCATCAATGGCAAAGGCAAAGTAACTTTGTATAATGGAGCAATGGATATCGGCCAAGGTTCCAATACTATTATGGTTCAAATTTGCGCAGATGCACTGGGGCTTCCGGCTTCTCAATTTGAGTATGTAATGGGTGACACAGACTTGACCGCGGATGCCGGAAAAACTTCTGCTTCACGGCAGGCTTTTGTTTCAGGAAAAGCGACTCAACTTTCCGGAGAACATTTACGAGCGCAAATCATTCACCTTGCTGAAGCAACGGAACCGGCGACTCTCCGCATTGAGCAAACAGAAATGTCCGCAACGGAAAAACTCATTGTGGAAGATGAGAATGGCGAACATGTTATTATTCTTGCAGACATCCTGCCTCAGCCAAATGGTGATGTCCTCACCGGAGAAGGTACATTTGATCCGCCGACAACTACGCTTGATGAAAATCGACAGGGCAGTCCATACGCGACTTACGGATTTGCTGCGCATCTTGCTGAAGTTGAAGTCGATACTTTGTTAGGAACAACTAAAGTCCTGAGAATCGCTGCCGCTCATGATGTAGGAAAAACTATCAATCCAACTCAGGTTGAAGGACAGGTCCATGGCGGAATCGCACAAGGCTTGGGAATGGCTTTGATGGAAGAATACATCCAAGCCGTCAGTGAAAATTTGCACGATTATCTGATGCCGACTGTGGGAGATATGCCGGAAATCGAAGTAATCCTGATTGAAGATCCGGAACCTTTGGGACCATACGGAGCAAAAGGAATTGGCGAACATGCTTTAATTCCAACTGCTCCTGCCATTCTAGGTGCAATCAAACATGCAACCGGGGTTTCAATCCATCATGTTCCGGCAACTCCGGATCGGGTTTTTACCGCACTCCGGGAAGCGGAAAAATAATTATGAGTAATTCTTTGGAAAATAATTTATCCGCGGAAAAAGTCAATTGCGATGCTTGTCCGATTTTATGCAGGATCAGTCCAGGAAAAACAGGTTCCTGTGACCGTTACGGCAACATCAACGGGAAACTCAAACGGATGGATCCTGTTATTCTGACGCAAAAGGCCGTCGATCAGAATCAGGCACTTGTTCCGTTTGGTGACCAAACTCAGGAATGGAACGGTTCTCTGCTTGCTCAGGGAGTTCCGCTGAATCCGGAAAACATTTTTCCGACTGCTGTAGGTGCAGGAACCACTTATCCGGATTACAAGCCCGCTCCTTTTATCATTGCCAGCAAACACAATGACGTAGATATGGTGACGGTCGTAACAGAAGGTATTTTCAGTTACTGCAGTTATAAAATCAAAATCGACACCGACCGCTATGTCGGTCCGGAACAGGCTACTGTCTGCTGTCAAGGAGAGCAAGTGGGGCATGTTATGACTGCCGAATATGGCTCGCAAATGCTCTCTCTCGGTGGAGTACATCATTTAACCGGCGGCAGCAAAAGTGAAGGACGTGTCACATGTCAAATGATGATGGATTTAGGTAATCGAAAAGCAGTGGAGCTTGAGGTGGAAGGGGGTTCCAAATTGATCATTCAGGCAGGAGTCGCTCCGATCATCGACGGCAATCAGGAAGAAAGAATGCGCGTGGGCTGCGGTTCTGCGACTATCGGGATTTTTGCGCAGCAGTGGTATGGAAATGTGGATGAAGTAATTGTGGTGGACGAGCACATTACCGGAATGCTTTCTGAGCATCAGGCAGGCCGCTTTTTAGGTATGGAACCTTCCGGAATACGTGTACGTGGAAGGCGTTCTACTCCGGGTAGATATTTTCAGGTTGCAAATCCGGGTCACGGCTGGGGCGGAACAGACGTTGCTGATCCACTTGAAATTATTGACCGTATAAAAACTGGTGTCGCCTATCCCGGATTGAGACTCCTCATGGTCAGCACAACCGGTGAGGATGCTGCCTACTTTGTGCTCGACGAAAATTTGAAACCCTGCGCGCAAACCATTCCGCAAGTACTCCAGAAAGTGGTGGATCGGATTGGCGAAAACTGCGAACCGGCATTAACCAGCGTCCTTTTTATGGCCGGTGCAGGAGGAAGTTTGAGAGCTGGGGTTACCGAAAACCCTGTGCGCCTGACCCGGTCCGTTCGAAGTATGCTGACGAGAACGACCTGCGGCGGCGCACCCGCGTATGTCTGGCCGGGCGGCGGAATCACGGTCATGGTTGACGTAACAAAAATGCCCGAAAATTCTTTCGGCAGCGTCCCTACTCCAGCTATTGTCGCACCGATAGAATTCACTATGAAACTCAAAGATTATGAAATCCTGGGTGGACACATGGCTCAGGTGCGCCGTCTTGAGGACATGACACATGAGCGCGAAGCCATAATCTCAAACTGGAATGAGGACAATCCCTGGCCATACTCTTAAAACCTATCAAAGATTTTTTTGAGAGTGTTAAGTTCTAGATCGATTTAAAGATTTCAGAATAAGAAAAGAAACTTAATTTAAACAGAACATTACTTAATTATTTTTGGAGTTATTATGAATCTCACAGCAAAGACAATGAACTACATACAAATCGAAAAACACGGCGATCCGGAAGTTTTAAAACTGGATTCGATGCCGGTTCCGGAACCAGGACCAGGTGAAGTATTGATTCGTGTCGCTGCGGCCGGAGTTAACCGTCCTGACATCATGCAGCGCAAAGGTCTTTATCCTCCTCCTCCAGGCGCGACTGCTGTGCCAGGTTTGGAAATTTCAGGAACAGTTGTTGGAGTTGGAAAAAATGTAAGCGAACCGGCACTTGGTTCCGAAGTTTGCGCACTTGTGGTTTGCGGTGGTTATGCGGAATATTGTTTGGCAGCAGCTTCCATCTGTTTACCGATTCCGGGAAAAGTTTCGCTCATGGATGCCGCTGGACTTCCGGAAACATTTTTCACAGTCTGGACGAATGTCTTTGATCGTGGACAACTCAAATCCGGAGAAAGTTTTTTGGTTCATGGAGGCAGCAGCGGCATCGGGACTACTGCAATTCAACTCGCAAAAGCATTTGGAGCCTCCGTTTACACCACCGCCGGAACTCCGGAAAAATGTGAATTTTGCGAAAACCTCGGTGCAGATGCGGCCATCAATTACCGCGAAATGGATTTCTCAGCAGAAATAAAAAGTCTGACTGAAGGAAGGGGCGTCGATGTGATTCTCGACATGGTTGGCGGACCTTACTTTCCAAAAAACATCCGTTTGCTGGCCGACGAAGGTAGATTGGTTCAAATCGCTCTGATGCAAGGAAGCAAAGCAGAAGTTGATTTTCGTTCTTTGCTGCTTAAGCGCGTAACCTTGACCGGTTCCACCTTGCGTCCCCGCAGCGTTGAGCAAAAAACTGAAATCGCACAATCCCTGCGTAAAAATGTATGGCCCTTGCTGGACGCTGGAACTGTCCGTCCGATCATCCACCAAACCTTCCCGCTCGAACAAGCTGCGGATGCGCACCGTCTGATGGAAAGCAGCACTCACATTGGCAAGATATTGCTCAAAACTTGACAAGACCAACTCATGTCTGAAAGACTGCTATCTCCATTTCCTCAAATTTTCTTTTTTTAAGCTTTTATTCTTATGACGATTGAAGTCCGGAACGTCTGCAAATCCTTCAAAGACGTAGACGCGGTTCGGAACGTCAGTTTACGGGTTGAATCAGGAGAAGCGTTGGCGTTGCTTGGCCCGAACGGTGCGGGCAAAACAACTTTGGTGGAAATGATTGAAGGCGTTCAAATTCCTGATTCCGGTGAAATAAAAATCCTGGAAAAAACTTGGGCAAAAGACGAACATTTTTTGCGAAAGGAAATCGGTCTTGCCCTGCAGGAAACACGCTTTCAGGATCGTTTGACAGTAGAGGAAACGCTTGGACTTTTCGCCGGTTTTTACGGACTGAATCAGGTGCGTACAAGAGAGGTTCTTGAGATCATTCAACTTGAAAGCAAACGCGACACATGGGTTGTCCAACTCTCCGGAGGCCAACGCCAGCGGCTTGCGCTCGGAATCGCGATTCTGCCTCGGCCTCAAATTCTCATTCTCGACGAGCCCACAACAGGACTTGATCCCAACGCCCGGCGTGACCTCTGGAAAATCCTTGAAGACTTCAAATCAACCGGAACAACATTGATCCTCACCACGCACTACATGGAAGAAGCAGAATTTCTCTGTGAACGGATTGTGATGATGGATCAAGGCGAAATCCTCGCAGATGGAACTTTAGCTCAATTGCTGGACAAATTCGGCGAAGGCGATTTGATCGAATATGTGATCGATGGCTCAAATCCCACTGATGAAACAAACTTGCTCGGCGGAGTTCTTAGCTGTCGCTGGGATAGCGAAACAGGACAAGGAAACTTGACCGTAAACAGTATTTCAGAAACTTTACCAAAATTTCTGGATTTGATAAAAAATTCGGAAGTTTCATTAACTTCACTTGAATGCCGCAGACGCACTCTTGATGATTTATTTCTTGCCATGAGCGGGAGGCATTTAGATGAATAGCATACTGTTTCAACTCGTAATTTCTCAATTCAAACTGTTCTTCCGTGAGCCGGGAGTTGTTTTTTGGTCATTTGGATTTCCGGTTGTGATGGCTTGGATTTTGGGAATTGCCTTTGCGAACAAAGGCGAAATACTGAGAAACGTGGCCATTGTTACAGAAAATCCGGCCGTGGTTTCCGCATTGCCAAAATGGTTACACGAAAAATCCGGAACTGTAGACAATCAACTTTCAGGGGAAGCGGAACTTGAATGGGAAGTTGGGATGAATGCGGGAGATCAAGCACGTTTTCGTTTCCGGGCCATGTCCGAAGAAGAGGCTGTGCTGGCGCTCAAACGTGGACAAATTTCCTTGTGGATTGAAGGCAGTCCGGAAACAAATTTGAGTTATCGTTTTGATCCGGACAATGCCGACGCGCGTTTGACATATTTACTTTTGGAGACCGCTTTCCGAGAGAAAATATCCAGCGAAATAAAAGCGGAAATACGACCACTGACTATGGTTGGAATTCGTTATGTCGATTTTTTGATTCCCGGTTTGATGGCCATGTCAATCATGAATGCCTGCCTTTGGGGAATCGGCTGGAATCTGATTGAGTTGCGGATCAAGAAGTTACTGCGCCGCATAGTTGCAACTCCGCTGAGAAAATCCATTTTCCTTATCTCACACGGTTTGAACCGGATGATCCTCAGCGCTGCCGAAATGCTTTTACTTTATATCTTTGCCTACTTTTATTTTGACATCAGAATACAAGGAAGTCTACTTGCACTGGCACTGGTTTTTTTGAGTGGATATTGCGCCTTTGCCGGAATTGCCATTCTCATTTCATCCCGTGTACAAAACACACAAAGCGGAAATGGAATGATTAACATTGTGACAATGCCGATGTTTATTCTTTCCGGAATATTTTTCAGTTATCACAACTTTCCAGACTGGCTGATTCCTTATGTTGAAGTCCTGCCGTTAACGATGCTGACCAACTCTTTGCGCGGAATCATCACGGAAGGGATCGGCCTCGCGCAAGTCATTCAACCATCCCTTGGCTTATTCGGAATCGGCGCAGTTTGTTTTGCGCTCGGACTGAAATTGTACCTTTGGCACTGAACAGACTTGAGTTTCCTTCAACTCTCTTTAGAATCCCTTTCGACAAGCTCAGGGCGACAGCTTTGTTCCATGAGCGGAACTGTATCAGCTTCAAATATTTTGCAGAGAAATACCAAATTTATGACGAATCATGCGCGGTAGAATACGGTCGTTTTCTAAACCGGCAAATCGTATTTCGGATCTGATTTTTTCTCTGATCATCACCAAATCCTGTTCTGTTCTGCTTAACTCTATTTCGCTACTCAAATTGAGCTGCATCAACGTGGCCAGCACATCACGCCGCAAACGATTTTTTAGACGCAACAGTTGCTGACCGGTTATCCCGGTAAGTATCCCCTCAATTTCTGACTGGTTGTGCCCCATCATAGAAAGCTTCAACCAGACGGAATACATATTGTCCCGGTTGTCTGCCGGAGGCTGCTGACCGAGTCCGGGAGGAACTCCAATCAATAATGCCACCAAAAGGACCACCAGAACCACTTTGGTTTTGAATGCCATTTTTACCCTTTTATGTTGATTAAGATTTGCGGATTGTAGGACAGAACCCAATCCGCCACCTAAGACGGAGCCCGCCAAACGCAAACCTGTCAATTGGACAAACGTCGCCACCACAAACAGAAGTGCACCGCAATTCTGTGCGCACCGCTCCACTGGAGCTTTTTCACAAAAACGGAAGAACCCGCTGCATTTGTTTTGACAACAATTCGTCTAAAATTTACAAGAACTTCAATCAGGATTACACTGTGGACAAACCACGCCCCAGCAGAATTTTGCAGATAGAATTCATGACGGAACTATCCACGCCATCTTGAAGAGAAGGCAATCCAAATCTCATAGTTCGTTATCGACAATTCAGCAGGAAACTTTAGCTGAATAAAAAGGGATGAAGGTAATTAGTGGAGGAATTTTACCCACGGGCGTTGCAGAAAACGACGCCCGGAGATGATGCTAAAAAATTAGCGGTTACTCTTGAGGATTGTAACAAGTCCGCCGTTTGGTCCGGGAACGGCACCTTTGACGAGTACGATTGCTTCATCAGCAAGAATCCTGACAATCTTTGAGCCAAGTTGAGTTACCTTGCTGTTACCGTGACGACCATGCATTTTCTTACCTTTGAAAACACGGGAAGGAGTGGCACATTGTCCAATACTTCCTGTTCCGCGGTGTCCGCGGTGACCATGACTCGCAGGTTGACCATGGAATCCATGTCGCTTCATAACTCCGGTGAAACCCTTGCCTTTTGAGTTTCCGGAAACAGCAATGCTTTCACCTTCTTCAAATAAACTAACATCAAATACTTGGCCTACTTCCACTTCATCAATGTTCTCTACTTCAAATTCGCGTAAAAAACGTGTAGGCGCTTGTGCCTTAAAATGGCCTTTGAGCGGTTTGTTTACTTTACGTTCCGGAATTGCTTCAAAGCCGACCTGCACATGGTTGCAGCCGTCTTTTTCCAAAGTCTTTTTTTGTACAACAGTCATTGGTCCGGACTGTAAAACTGTTACAGGAAGTACCGTTCCATCTTCTTCAAAAATCTGTGTCATGCCGATCTTGCGGGCCAAAAGTCCATTCAACATGGAATCCTCAATTTGTAAAATCTTAGTTAATTTAAACGTTCCATCAGTTTTGGAACAAAAAAATATGTTTAGTAAACAGAAGATTCTAAATTATTTATCAAAGGATTACAAGTTTAATTTTTAAAATGAGTGTCAAATTCATAAAATCTGCAGAAAATGTTTTGCGGCAAAAATTTATCCTGCTTAAATGAACAGCAATTCCAGCAAAATATATTTCCTTTAGTTTCCACCTGTTGCGTTCTTTTACGTCTGCCGATATAATCAGGGGTTACTGTTAAAATCTCAATGTTCTAAAACGAATTCTATGAAGTTGTTTATTCATAACAACTGGAAACGTCTCCTGGCCGGTGTGCTCATCATTGGAGCAACAGGAATGCTCGGAGTGGCTGGTTATATTTACAATATTTATCATAACCCCATCAGGAGCAATGATGCGGAAAACAGCACAATTATCCTGATTCCGCGTGGCTCCACATTTGACAGTGTGACTGCGGATTTAAGAAGCAAAGGGATGCTGCCCCACCCACGGCTCTATGGCTATCTGGCCAAGCAGTTAAACGTACATTCCCGTGTTCAATCCGGCGAGTTTGAAATACAGCACCGCTGGAATACATATGAACTTTTGCAGTTCCTGATTTACGGGAAAAGTATCCGGTACCGCATCACAATTCCGGAAGGAAATAATTTTGCTGATATTGCCGAGCGTTTGTCTCAAGCGGAGTTAGTCAACAAAGAACTTCTATTTTCCTTGAAGCATGATCCGGAATTGCTCCTCAAAACAGGAGTTCCGGAAGCTACTTCTCTGGAAGGATTTTTATTTCCGGAAACCTATTTTTTCTCCCGTGCAGAAACGGAAAAACAAATTCTAACGGCTATGATCGCGCAATACCGAAAAGTTTTTAACGCCGATTTTAAACAGCGTGCTAAAGAAATAGGGATGGGCGAATATGAAGTACTCACACTTGCTTCCATTGTGGAAAAGGAAACCGGAATTGATTCGGACCGTCCAATGATTTCCTCAGTTTTTCATAATCGACTTAAACGCCGGATGCGTCTTGATAGCGACCCTACCGTCATTTACGGTCTGAAAGATTTTAACGGAAATTTAACTCGAAAACATTTACGCGCGCGTACCCCATATAACACCTACAGACGATATGGTTTGCCGCCGACGCCTATCTCAAATCCAGGCCGTGCGTCCCTGCAAAGTGTGCTCTATCCTGCGGAAAATAAATTCCTTTATTTTGTCGCACGCGGTGACGGCAGCAGCAAATTTTCAAAAACACTGCGTGAACACAACAAGGCAGTTTCGTATTTTCAGAAAAACCGCAAGAACCGACAGGCAATGAGTCGTAAACGTAAACAAGCATCCTCGGCGAAATTATAATCCCATGTCTTCAGCCCAGACAATTCAACTCAGTGATTCCTCATTTATTCCGTTACTGAAAACACCGCCAAAAACCGGCAGTAAATTCGATCTGCTCGTTTACTATATCCGGCAGCACTGGCTTTCATATTCAATCGGAATCCTTGCCGTTTTGGCCACAAACTGGATTGCGGTGAGTATTCCGGAATATGTCCGTTTAAGTATTGATTTACTGAATAATAATTTGGAATCAAGGCAGGATTTTTTATGGGAATATCTGCTGATAATGCTCGGACTTGCACTGATAATGATTGTGGTGCGAACATCCTCGCGGATTCTTTTTTTCAATCCGGGACGTGCCATTGAGTGTCAGATTAAAAATGACATGTTCAAAAAACTGATGGCTCTGCAAAAAAATTATTATGATAAGAACCCATCCGGAAACATCATTTCGCGCATCAATAATGACATCACCGGTGTACGGATGATTTGCGGTTTTGGTCTCCTGCAGGCATTCAATATCACAACTGCGCTTTCGATGACACCCTATAAAATGTGGCAGCTCTCGCCGAACCTCACACTTTACTGCATCATTCCGATCATAATTGTTTTTACCGTGGTACGTTTGGGGATGCGTGTACTGGTGCAAAATATGCGGGCACGAATGGAAAGTCTTCAGCGTCTTTCTGGCTTTACCGTTTCGTCACTCTCTGCGATTGACCTGATTAAAAGCAAAACTATGCGTGAATGGAGCACACAACGTTTCGAGAAAGAGAATCAGGACATGCTGCGCCGTTCAATGAAAATAGCCTGGACCCGCTCTTTTGTGATGCCGATGTTGAGCAATTTGGAGCATTTTCTAAAACTGCTGGTTTTGCTGATTGGCGGAATGATGGTCATTCAGGAAAATTTCACCATTGGCCAACTGACTGCTTTCATCGCTTATTCCGCATTATTGACTTTTCCGCTGATGGGGTTGGGTTGGGTAACGACCATGTTTCAGCAGGGCATGATAGGACTCACAAGTATTCAAACGGTTTTGCAGCAGGATTTGCCGCGCTCAAAACTACTTTCACTTCCGGAAGAAAAACGTGAAAAACTTTTTGAAGAAAGCGGTTTAACTGTCAAAAATCTGAATTTTCGCTATCCGAGCGGTACCAAAGATGTTCTCAGAAATATCAATTTTACGATTCGTCCCGGACAAATCATTGGAGTTTTGGGACGCATCGGTTCCGGCAAATCAACACTTGTCAACGGCCTGAACCGCTATCTGGATATGGGACATGGCTCCATTTTTTTGGGTGACCAGGACCTTGCTGAACTAAGCGATAATGACGTCCGATCGTCCATCAGAACAGTTACTCAAGAGCCATTTTTGTTTTCTGACACAGTTGAAAACAATGTCACTTTTGCTGAAGCAGATTTCGATTCCGTTGATACGGAGCATTTTCGGAACATCCTGCATTCTGCCGCACTGGAAAGTGAAGTGGCACGATTTCCAAAACAGGAAAAAACAATGGTTGGAGAAAAAGGAATCATGCTTTCCGGAGGACAAAAACAGAGAATTAGTCTCGCAAGAGCCATGCTAAAACCCTGTGATCTGTTAATATTGGATAATGTGCTTTCTGCAGTTGACTATGAAACAGAGCGCCATTTGTTGCGGGAAATTTACAAACTGCTTATACCTGAAAATAATAACCCACCACAGGCTAAAAGTATTCTCATCGTGTCACATCGTGTCACATCGATGGGACAGGCAGATTGGATTTTGGTTCTGGATGAAGGACAAATTGTGGATCAGGGCCGACATACGGAACTGATTAAACGTCCGGGTTATTATCAGCAAATGTGGGAACTGCAAAACGACCATAGTTCTTGAACCGCCTCGGGTGCGTTTGCACTCACAAACCAAAACCATAATTCAAAACTCCTCTTTGCTTTCTCTCACAAAAGTCTCAAACCGTCTCTGGGACAAACCGATTCTCAAAAACATTTCGTGGTCGACAGAGTTCGGACAGAGCTGGGCGATTCTTGGGCCAAACGGCGCGGGTAAATCAACCTTGATCAAAGTCATTCTGGGTCAACTTCCTTATTGCGGAACTATCAAACGGGATCCGCAAATTGCTGTTTCGAAAGCAATTGCTCATGTTTCGCTTGAGCAACAAAAAATGATGGTTGCACGAGAAGAAAAAAAAGACCGTTACGAAGAATATAGCGGAAACGAGGAACATTTTTTGACCGGACGTGAAGTCATTGATCCGGAAGGAAAACATCCCGAGCAACTTCAAACAATTGCCGAACAGCTTGGGCTTTCCGCTCTGCTGGAAAAACCTTTGCGGCACTTTTCAAATGGTGAAACACGCAAAACTTTGATCGCAAAAGCTCTGCTTGCTGATCCAAAACTGCTGATTCTTGATGAACCATTTGAAGGACTTGACACGGCATCCGTAAACTGGCTGGCGCAAACAATTTCAAAACTGATTCAAAACGGCTTGACGGTTTGGCTGGTTAGTCACCGCTTTGAGAAACTTGTTCCGGAAATAAAGAATGTGCTTTGTTTGAAGTCCGGAGAAGTTTTTGCGCAAGGTTTGCGCTCGAAAGTGCTGATTCCGGAAAAAATGGAAGCGCTTTATAGTGAAAATGAAAGCGGAAAATTTCGACGAGGAAACACAGCGAGAGTAGAGGAAAAATATGAAAAACTAATTCCGCAAAATGTCTCTGATTCCACGGAAAATCTGCTCAAGACTTCCTGCATTATTCGGATGCGAAACGTAAATGTTAGCTATGGCGAAAATGTCGTGCTGAAACAGTTTAACTGGAAAGTGCGTCAGGGAGAAAATTGGAAAATTGTTGGGCCAAACGGTGCGGGAAAAAGTACCTTACTCAGTTTAATTTCCGGAGATAATTTGCAGGCCTACTCAAATGAAATTTATCTTTTTGGTCGTCGGCGTGGAACAGGCGAAAGTGTCTGGGACATTAAACATCGAATCGGCCTGGTCTCTTCCGAATTTCAGGTACGTTACCGCGAATCTGTTTCCGTATTAAAAGTAGTGCTTTCCGGATTTTTTGATTCGATTGGCTATTATCAGCCGGCCTCAGAAACGCAAAGAAAAACTGCCTTAAACTGGATGCAGTTTCTCGAAATTAAACAGTTTGCTGAACAGGACTTCATGCGACTTTCATACGGTCAACAAAGGCTAATTTTGCTGGCCAGAGCACTGGTAAAATCACCGCCTTTGCTCATTCTGGACGAGCCTTGTCAGGGTTTAGATCGTACAAACCGGAATCGTGTTTTGGCGCTTATTGACCACATCGGCCTAAATTCTGCGACACAAATTCTCTATGTCACACACGCCGCCGAAGATCAGCTTAACTGTCTGCATCATGAACTGCGTTTTGAAGCGGCGAATGATGGCGCTTTTCAGCCAATTGTTATTTGAGATTAAGTTTCAGGATTCACGGACATCCTGAATCAAAGGAGAGCCGCAATGGCAAATCCTCCCGCGAATGTGCCGATTGCACTGCCTATATTCGCAAACATCACAACCAGCAAAATGCGCGTGATATTGTTTTTCCAAAAACCGCGCAGATGAGTGATATCGTCCGCAAGGTTTTCGAAGTCACGTACTTGTGGTTTTCGTAACAATGCTTCAACTAATCCTGCCACCCAGCCTGCCGCGACTGCTGGGTTGAGTGAAGTGAAAGGGGCGGCCACAAATGCGGTAGCAATTGTAATTGGATGGCCAAACGCGAGTGCGGTGCCGATTGCGGAAAGTGTACCGTTGATTAGAAACCAGCGCTGTATCATTTCGATGCTAACATCCGTATCAACTGCGAAAAATCCGTAACCGATCAAACCGATTATCAACGCGGGGATTCCCCACTTGAGCCATTTTCCCAACTTGCCCGTTGGAGGAACTGTCTCCAATTCAGCCAAATTATGGTCTCGTTCCAGTTCTGCGGTAAGTCCCTTAACATGACCTGCACCAACAACTGCGACAATCCGCTTCCCCGGCGACTGCCGAATTTTCTCTGCCATAAACTGATCCCGCTCATCAATCAAAATGCGCTTCATTTCCGGAGATTGATCTGCCAGCATCTCCATTGCTTCAGAAAGCGCGTCACTTTCTTTCAGTTTTTCAATTTCCTCTTTGCTGATTTCTTCACGGATAAACAAACTGGCCAGAAGTTGACTCATCACTTTCATCCGTCCCCAGAACGGCATTCCGCGCCACGTACGCTGAAGTGTTATTTTGACATCCCTGTCTGCCAGCACCAGTTCGGCATTCACTCTCTCAGAAGCTTGTGCCGCTGCCAGCATTTCCGCGCCAGGCTTTACTCCAAGCTGTGAACCCAAACGTTTCTGGAAGGCAGTCATGATCAAATTCGCAAACAGCAAAAATGATTTTCCTTCACGTACCACCTTGAAAATGTCCATGTTTTTCCATTGATCTTTATCCATCATCGCCTGATAGCGGGAAGCACAAAGCTCAATACAAACCGTGTCCGGCTTTTCCTGCTCGATTACATGGTTCACTTCATCTACACTTGATTGTGAAATGTGTGCGGTACCGATGAGTAGGATTTGCTTTTCTTCAAGCACAATCTCATGTACATTGCCGGAGTAGGCCATTTATTATTCGAGTAAGAGGTTTAAGAAAATATTTTTTAACCTTTAATTGTAGTTGATGCATAACAAAGGCGCAAAATATTTTTGTCGTTTCTACGGATGATATCCGTATCCGCTGGTTTTACTTTAATTTCCAGAGAACTGAAACAAACTTTGGAGTGAGCTTAACCCAAAAACATTTGATCTGAGTTGAGCTGAAGTGGTTCATAATGAAAGAGAAAGAGAAAGAGAAAGGTAAATAAAAAGGCAAAGTGATGAATTTCATAAAATATTTTAAAAACTATATTTTGATATTTTTTGTATTTATCTGCATCTCTGAAACTGTCTTTGCTCAAGAGTGGCGGCTCAGAGCACGTGAGCATTTTGACACTGCAACCGTAAATTACGGAAACCTCATGGAAAAAGAAACAACTTCCGGAATTGGACCGACAATAAATTTTTGGTGGGAAGAGAAGTATAAAAACTCATTTGGTCTGGCACTTAGTTTGATGTACATCGATTATGCGCGTGATTCAGAAAGCCTCGGAAGAGGACATCAGATGGAATTATGGAAACTTGGAGTTGAAGGAAAACATGATCCTCTCGAGGGAGAAGGTGGACTTTTTTTCCGCTGGGGTATTTCAAAAAATAAATTGAAAACTAAAGGAAGTCTCGGCGAGCTAAAAGGGAACGGAGGATATTTAGGAATTGGCTGGGAATTTCCTTTTGAAATCTTGGGTTTGGCTATTGAAATCGCTCAAAGACAAATCAGACTGGAAAACAATTTATCTATTGTGACACTCAGTCCCTCAATTGGAGTACACTTTTACAAACACCTTTAAGCAGGAAGTCTTGAATAATTTGAGCTGACACAAAACGGAAGTGCGGGCAAATGTTCCGCACTCCAGTCTTGATATTAACTAAAGGGCCATGAAGCAAATTCCCATAATGATTGTAGGGACTAATGCGGACAATAACAAATATAAAGGATTAACACCGTTACTGAAAAAACGACTCAGTATAGACTGTCCTGCCGGATTCGGAGCATTGGCAATCACAGTCAGTCCCCCGCCGGTCACAGCACCGGCGACAACCGCATATTTCGAAACATCAGAGAGGTTCGGCACCAGTGTAGCAAGATAGGTAATCGCCGCGTTGTCATTGAATGCAGTTAAGACAGTTGCAGTCACCATCAGCGGTAATTCTGCTAGAGAGCCCAGCACAGGTGCAATCCACCACGCCTGCAGGCCGCCGTGTGTAATCAAGCCGGCAAGGAAAAAGCCAACCAAGATCGGCCCCCTGAGTATAACCTTATTCTGATGAGTTGCCGTGAGAGACATAAAACCCAGGAAAAACAGAAGTCCCCCAATAAACAAGGCTGGATAATGGGCATTAAAAACCGTCCATGCCAGAAAACATAGATGAACCAGCGTAACCCACCATGGAATCGGCGTCTCTCGTTCCTCCCACATGGCTTCAAATTCTTCGTGGCTCAATTGACCGGGTTTATGCGTGGGAACTTCAGGGGTGCCAAAGGCTGCACTTCCGTTCTTGGAATCCGACCCCATAATGGCAAATTGTTTGCGGAAGACCATGAAGTAAAGCAGGTTTGAAATTAAAATTCCCAGTGCCGCTTTCCAACCGAAATTGGACGCCATAAATTCAATATTCCAATCCCAGGGTGCTGCAACCATCAGCACCGGTGGAGCAGCAAAATGAGTTAAGGTTCCACCAACAGAAATGTTGACAAAAAGCAGACCGATTGTGGCATAAGCAAATCCGGTGTTGGGTTTATGTTTGTAGAATTGGTTGGCCAGTAAAATGGCAGCAATCGTAATTGCGGCAGGCTCCGTAATAAATGAACCAAGCAAGGGAGCTATCATCAAAATCGAAAACCACCAGGCAGCAGTACTGTGTCCTCCCAAACCTGCGGCAAGACCAAGTAACTGTTCCGCAATTTTGACCACGGGTCTTGTGGACGCAATGGCCATGATGACTACAACAAACAACGGCTCCACATATTCACGGTCATAAACGATGTAATTCTTAAAAGTAGTCCAATCGAAAAAGCCGATGGTGACAAACAACAAGGCAATAACCCACATTCCAAAAACCACTTCAACTTCTCCAAGAAAGTGAAAAAGTTCTGCTTTGAACGGAATATCGTGTTTTATTTCTTCATCCGAGGCTCCGGCTGCTTTCATGCGTTCGTCATGTTCTTCATGAATCTGATGCGCTTTTGCCGTCAGTTTGTTGGCCATAAAAGTATGAAGGATGGCAATCAGAAAAATCAGCGAGACTACTAAATTGAACGGATTTGCACTCAGTCGATGGAAAAGAATACTGCCAATACTAGCTCCTTCTGGATCACGATAGTTCTCAACACCGTGAATCTTATCACAGCCTTTCTCCATAAACTGTGGCGATTCGAAATCTTCGGAGTAGCAGCTAAGTGGGACAGGGAAAGGAGCACGCTCATTTTGCCCTCCTCCAACAGAGGAGTAGATGCTTGTACTGATTAAGCCCAAAATTCCGAGCGTTAAAAACCATTTTGCATATCGATACATAAATTACCTCTGTGAAGGGTTAACAATTATCTCACTTGATGCTGAAGAATTATCACCTTTAGATTGAAACAAATAGGCTGAATATCGAATAAATGCAGAATGTGTTCCGAAATTCGCGGGAAATATTCCAATTTCAGTCAGAAACTACTGTTGCTTTGCTTCCTGTCATTTGAGGATCGTTAACTTCCTGCGGCACACCCATAAAGACCAGCCCCAAAATGATGGTAGGAATGAGAGCTCCCAACGCCAGCTTTAAAGGACTTACTCCTCCAGGAAAAAACTTGGACAAAATCGATTGACCCGCAGGATTTGGTGCATTGGCAATCACCGTTAAACCGCCTCCAGTAACGGCTCCGGCGACCACTGCATATTTGGCTGAAATGCTAAAATCCGGAACTAAAGTGCTCAAGAAGGTGATTGCCGCATTGTCATTGAAGGCGGTCAAAACTATTGCCATCAACATCAAAGGGACATCACCCAGGGATCCTAATACCGGAGCTATCCACCAGGCTTGCATTCCTCCATGCGTAACTAATCCTGCTAGAAAAAAACCAACTAGCAAAGGTGATTTCAAGCTGACATGGCTTTGGTGTGCTTTTGTTGCAACAGCAAAACCGAGGAAGAACAAAAATCCTCCAATGAAAAGCGGCGGATAATGGGCGTTTAAAACAGTCCAGGCCATGAAGAGAAGGTGAACAAAAGTAATCCAAATCGGCACCGAATCTTCCTGTTGTCCTATGGTTTTTTCTTCAGAAACGTCCGCAACGGAAGTAGAAGCAAGCTGTGCAAGCTCGCTCTTAAAGATCATGAAATAAAGAGCGTTTGAAATGATAATTCCCACAAATGCTTTCCAGCCAAAATTAAGGGCCATGAAGGAAAGTGTCCAGCCCCACGGTGCAGCTACCATCAAAACCGGTGGAGCGGCAAAATGGGTAATTGTTCCTCCAACAGACACATTGACAAAGAGGATTCCGATGGTAGCATATGCAAGTTTGCCGGAAGGTTTGAGACGATAGAACTGTTCCGCCAGCAGCATTGCTCCAATGGTCATTGCGGCAGGCTCCGTGATAAAGGAACCCAACAATGGAGCTATCGTAAGAATTGAAAGCCACCAAGCGCCAGGAGAGTGTTTCCCAAGGGAAGCAAATTTACCCATGATTTGTTTGGCCAGCCGCATTATCGGGCGTGTAGAGGCAAGAGCCATAATTACCACCACAAACATCGGTTCCGTATAATTAACCGTGAGTGCGATGTAATTTTTGAAAGTATTCCAGTCATAAAACGAAATTGTTACTGCGGCCAAGGCCAAAACCCAAATTCCGAAAATAGCTTCAACCTCTCCAAAGAAATGAAGCATTTCGGAAAGAACAGGAGGATTATGTTCAATATCTTCTTCAGATTTACCTTCCGCTCGCATTTGAGCAGCATGCTTGTGTTTCAATTTTTCTGCAATTGCAGTAATTTTTGCTGCAAAAAAAGTATGTACTATCGCAAATAAAAATATGAGAGAGGCCCAGAGATTAAAAGGTGTATGTACTATACGGTTTCCCAATACAGCCATTATTTCACCTCTTTGAATTAAATCTGTGTCGTCATAGGTTTCAAGTGGTGTCGGAAAAGTCAGGGCTTCAGTTGCACCACCGCCTGCAAAAGCAATGACAGCCAATCCACCAAAAATAATCAGACCAAGACAATATTTTCTAAAATGTTTCATTCTGTTAACACCATGGGAAGTAAAAATATTTAAAGCAAATTATTTGATAATTTGTCTTTTTTTTTGATTCAAACAAAGTTGAGAATCAATGCGAGCAAAAAATAAGCCACTAATTTGACGTGATTTTATTTGATAATTCTGCAACAATATGCGAGCAGCTTCAAAACTATTTTTACTTTTATGTTAATTTATGGCCAAAAAAATAAAACAAAAAAAATCAGGGATGCTAAAGCGTCAACAGCAAAAGCGTCAAAAAAAAATGATTCGGCGTCGTCTGGCAATGCCACAGCGAGCACCACAACAGCCAAACTCTACCCAACAACTTGAACAACTTTTAAGTACTTTGCCCACACTGGCCTTTGAACCGGAACTGGCGGATTTGAGCATGGGTGAGGCAGAACTCAAGACTCTGCTGGATAGTGATAAGACAGAAGTTGATATTCTGATGGAATTGCTGACAGCGGAATTTATCGCTGATCTTGACCACCGATTGGCTCAGTTGGAAGAAGCAAATTCTGAAAAGTCGATAAAATCTGTTTTGGCAAAAGCAACCCGCCATCAAATTGCAAACAGTGAAAAAATACCGTATCTTTCAAATCCTGTGCTGATTGCGATTTTCCTTAAAACACGTGCCTCTGTAGAAGGATTGGAGTTGGATCTCTCCGGATTGCCTTCGGCAATGGAAGAATTTGATCGGCGTAATCATGACCATATTCAGGAACTTACCGAAAAAATTGAGGGCTCCGAAAAAGAGGTGCCTGACTTGGAAACAGCTGAAGAACTTCCGGAAGAAGAGCTGACTGAAGAACGAATCCCGGCAATTGAAGAAACAGTTTATAAAAGATATTTCGAACTTGTACCTACAGAAAAACAAGAGCAGGTTGAGGAAGATTTGGATGTTTTCCTGGTCGACTTCAAACCACCGCTGGTGGCGGAATGGGACTTGGATTTGCTTAAACAATTCATGAGCAAATGGTTCATTGAATACGCAAATCCATTGGAAGAGGATTTGGACAGTATGCGTGAATCTCTTTTGAACCTGTTCCAGTTTCTTGCTGATGAGGAATTACTTCCGGATGGTTTGCTTCCAGCAGCAACGAAGTATTTGAAAAATTCGTAGAAACTTGTTCGATTGACATAACAGATTGGTTCCTTCGTGTGATTTGCTAAAAAGAAATACTTTTAAAAATATGTCAAAACTAAGGGAGCCCAAACAAAACAAGGAGCCATTTCAAATATTGGTTCTGGATGATGAGCACAGTATTCGCTGGGTTTTGGAACGCACACTGGCGCAAGCCGGTTATATTCCACATTTGGCAGCAGACGCTCCGGCAGCGCGACAACTGCTCCGGAAACATTCTATTAGACTTGCTCTTGTAGACATAAATCTTCCGGGTCAAGATGGACTTTCATTCACGCGTGAAATACTACAGGAGTACCCTTACTTGTTGACAATCGTGATGACCGGACAGAGTACAATGTTCAACACGGTTGAGGCAATGAAAGCCGGAGCTTTTGATTATGTGGCAAAGCCTTTCAATATTGATGAAATTGAAGAACTGGTAAAGTGCGCTCTGCGGGTTCCCCTCATCACTTCGGAAAATAATAGCGCAAAAAAAGGAAAAAGCGCAGACGATTTGCTGACAGGACAGAGCAAGGTCATGCGCGATCTCTACAAGGCAATTGGTCGTGTCGCTGCAACGGATTTGACAGTACTAATTCAAGGAGAAAGTGGTACTGGAAAGGAACTGATAGCACGATCCATTCATCAGCACTCATTGCGTGCCGGCCAGCCATTTGTCGCAATTAATTGTGCCGCGATTCCATCTGAGTTGATGGAGTCCGAATTGTTTGGTCACGAAAAAGGTGCTTTTACAGGTGCGACGGAACGTAAGCGTGGAAAGCTGGAACTTGCCAGTAAAGGTACTTTGTTTCTGGACGAGATCGGAGATATGCCGATGAAACTCCAGAGCAAACTGTTACGGGTTTTACAGGAAAAACAATTTGAACGTCTAGGCGGACACGAACTGATCACAACTGATATGCGCGTGATTGCCGCCACTCACCAGAATCTGGAAAAGCTGATCAGCAATTCTGAGTTCCGGACAGATCTTTATTACCGTTTGAATGTTTTTCCCGTCAACATTGCTCCTTTGCGGGAGCGCCGCGAAGATATTCCGGTACTTGTTGAACATTTCTTGCGGAAGGGTAGTAAAGAAATGGCGGTTGGCCGAAAAGAAGTTGAGCCTGAAGCGTTAAATATTTTGACTCGTTTTAACTGGCCGGGGAATATCCGTGAATTGGAAAATACAGTCAAGAGCTTGATGATCACCAATGTCACCGGCACAATTACTTTGGACTCTTTACCAAAAAACCTGTTCGAACGTCAGCCACTGGCAGATTCTGAGGAGAGTCTTGAAGAAATTGCATCACTCAAACTGGAAGCGCTGGTTAGAGATGCGGTTGAAAACAACAGTGATTCGCTGATGGCAGATGTTCTGCCCCAAGTGGAACGTCCGCTACTGAGATTACTGCTTGAACAAACCCGTTGGAATCAGCAAAGAGCATCCCGAATATTGGGTATAAACAGGAATACATTACGGAAAAAAATTGAAATGCTGGGACTGAAAAATCAGAAAGGTTTTGATAAATGAAGACTAAGATTTCTGCAACAATTTTCGAGCAGGTTTACGAAGTAATACTTGAACGAAAAAATGAGTCGTCTGAAAAATCCTATGTTGCTTCTTTGATGAATAAGGGGACCGATTCCATTTTAAAAAAAATTGGAGAAGAATCCGCAGAAGTTATCATTGCTGCCAAAAATGGAAACATTAAAGAACAAATTCATGAAGTATCCGATCTCTGGTTTCACCTGCTTGTTCTGATGGTGGATCAGGGGCTAACTTTAGCAGACATTGAAAAAGAACTGGAAAACCGTTTTGGAAAATCTGGCTTGGAAGAAAAAGCACAACGTCAAACAATCAACTTATAACATTCAAAATCAGCAATGCCTACTGTATCAAAAACAAAAGTAAGTTCGGCAAAAACGGCTCAGTCTAAAATTGAGTCCATGTTCAAACCCTTTAAGGTAAAAGGAGTACAGTTCCGGAACCGTATTCTTGCTCCCCCAACTGTGACCGATCACGCTGATGTGGAGGGTAAGGTGACACCTGCGCTCATTAAACATTACCGCACTCTAGCCCGACAAGGCGTCGGGACTATCATTGTTGAATCTGCTTATGTGTTCAAGCAAGGACGAAGTCATTTCAATCAATTGGGCATTTCCGAAGAAGAACATCTTGAAGGCTTGGAAACCCTGGCACGTGGTGTTAAAAAAGAAGGTGCAACAATCGGAATTAGAATCAGTCATGCAGGTGCACAGACTTCAATGGCGGCTTGCGGTGAGCAGCCTGTAGGGCCTTCGGCTTTGAATTTCGGACGGGATTTTGACCTCAGTCGGGAGTTCGATCATGGAGATGTTGAGGAGATTATCCTGAATTTTGTTCATGCAGCAGAACGTGCGGAAGAAGTCGGTATGGATTTCATCGAAATAAACGGTACAGAACAACAATTGCTTGATCAATGTTGTTCTGTCAAACTTAACTCTCGTGCAGATGAATATGGTTCAGCAAAAATTGAGACCCGAATGCAATTGGCGGTGGAGGTTGTCAAGGCCATCAAAGGACGTAATTCGATCAATATTCCTCTGAGTTATTACTTTTCAATTTTTGACAAAATTGAAGATGGATTCAAGCCCAAGGATCTTAAAACCATGTTAAACTTACTGGAAAAAGCAGGCGTTGATATTTTCCATCCACTGGCAGTACATGCAATGAACAAGTGTTTTGAAAACAAAGAGCCTCTTTGCCTATGGTCCGCAAAATATACTGATAAGCCACTGATAGTTAATGGTAACATTAAGTCTCCGCAACTTCTTGATGAAGCCGCGACAATGGGTTATGCAGACTGGTTTGCGATGGATCAAAGTATTTTCGACCGCCTCCAGTGGTATCAATTTCTCAAAAGAAAAATCAGTCAATAAACCTTAACCTTTCCAAAAATATGTCACGATCAATAATTAAGACTTCAAAGGCACCTGCGCCGGTAGGACCATACTCTCAGGCCGTTCGATGCGGAAACTTGTTGTTTGTTTCTGGACAGATTCCGCTTGATCCGGAGAATGGAGAACTGCTACTTAATTCATTTGCAGAGCAATGTCATAGAGTACTTTTGAATCTGAAATTGATCCTGGAAGAAGGAGGTTCCAGTTTGGATAGTGTCCTGAAAGTTACAATTTACATGAATAATTTGGCGCAATTTAATGAATTAAATGAAATTTACTCTGAATACTTTGATGCATCCAAACCTGCACGCGCATGTGTTGAGGTCAGTGCTTTACCAAAAGGAGTTGCGGTAGAAATGGATGCAATTGCGGAAATTACCTCAGAGGACTAATCTTCATCAACAATCAAAATAACTTAAAACAATGCCTGTCTTAAATGTTGCAATTGCCGGATTCGGTACAATTGGTAGTGGTGTCGCACATGTTTTAGAACAACACAGCGAACATCCGGATGCAAAAATAAATCTCATTGGAATTCTGGAACGTGATACTCAAGGAAAATTCGTCCGGCCGTGGTTCGAAAAAAAGCCGGAATTGTTTTATGAAAGTCCGGAACAGCTTCTTGAGGATACAAAAGTTGATGTTATCGTCGAGACAATCGGCGGCAGCGGATTTGCCCGTGAACTGATCATTAAAGCTTTGCAGAACGGAAAGCATGTAATTACCGCAAATAAAGATTTGATTGCGGTTCATGGTGCGGAACTAATGTCGATCGCACGGGAAAAAGGTCGGCATTTGCTTTTTGAAGCGGCAGTGGCAGGAGCAATTCCGGTTTTGCGTTTGCTGAAAGATTATTTGCAAGTACAGGATATTCAGGGAATCCGGGCAATACTGAACGGCACTACGAATTACATTTTGAGTGAGATGGAAAGCAACGGCCTTTCTTTTGAAAAAGCACTCGCGCAGGCACAAGAATTAGGATTTGCAGAGCAGGATCCGACCAATGATATAAAGGGAATTGATGCCCGCTACAAACTCGTGATTCTGACTTATTTAATAACCGGACAGTGGTTAGCTCCAGAGCAAATTACATTGGAAGGAATAGATCATTTGGCGCTGGCTGATTTTGAATATGCTGAACGTATGGGCAGGCGGATTAAATTGATCGCAAATCTTCGCCTCATTGATAATGGAATTCAGGTTTATGTTTTGCCCCTGATGATTGAAAAAGAAGATATTCTGGCAAAAATTTCCGGCTCAACAAATGCTGTGACTCTCACCGGAAAATTCGCAGAAGACATCACCCTCATTGGCAAAGGAGCCGGAAGTCTCCCAACTGCCTCAGCGATTGTTTCTGACCTGAACAAAGTTCAAAGCCATCCTGAACCATTTCCTCCGCCTCCCTCTTCCAGAAAGTTGGCGATAGAATCGATGGATAATATAAGATTTCGCCACACTTTGCGCTTTGAAGTACGTGATCACCCTGGCATATTTGGTCACTACGGTAAAATATTTGAGCGGCTTTCTATAAATATTTATGCATTGGAACAGTTGCCGCAGTATCACCGAATTGGAAAAGAAGGTGAGGAAACCGTGATTTTCACATTGACACTCCAGGACTGTAAAGAAGGTTTGGTTCTCAAAGCCCTTGAGGAAATAAATCAGGCAGAGTACATGCTGAAACCCGTCGTACTCCTCAGAGAAATTGTCTGAAGTTGATAAAAGGTAAATCTTCAGTTGTCAACTGACAAAAGACACTCGTCAATAGAATAATGTTCAAGTTTATCAGTACATACCGCCTGCAATTCCTCATCCTTGCCACCTTCATCGGCTTGTTCATGCTGATGTCTCAAACGTATTCCGAGGAAGGTTCATCCCGTTTTCAGACTGTAGTACAGACCGTTACCTATCCCATGCAAGTTTCTGTTAACTCAGTTGCTTCAACTTTCAAAAATATCTGGAGTTCTTACATTTCATTGATCGATGTAAATGAAGAAAATGAGCTTCTCCGGCAGCAGCTTCAGGATATGGAAGAAAAAATGAATCAACACATTGAGAATTCTGTCCAGTTTCTGCGCTTGAGGGATCAACTGCTCTTTGCCAGTAAAAAAACCAAAGAGAAAATATTTGCTGAAATTATTGGTGAATCTGCGGACAACACCCATGATATTAGTTTGATCAACCGTGGCAGCAATCAATTGGTACAACGCAACTTCATTGTTATCCGCAAAGAGGGATTAGTGGGGCGAATTCAATCTGTCTCTCCATTTCAGTCTTCAGTACAATTAATTACCGACCACCGCAACCGTGTACCAGCTTTGATTCAACGTAATCGGATACGGGGACTGATTTATGGAACCCGCGAAGGTTTAGAAATGCGGCAAATTAATCAGCATGCAATTATTAAAATCGGCGACCGTGTGATTTCAAGTGGTCTTGGAGGTCTCTACCCTAAGGGTCTCCTCATCGGCTGGGTTAATGAAATTCGCCACCAAAAGCACGAACTATTCAAAACCGCAATTTTGGACAGTGCTGTAGATTTCAACCAAATTGAAGAGGTATTTGTGATTGTACCAACTAAATCAGACTCTCATTTATTTATCGACTGATGCGCTTATTACTACTTTCTCATGGTTTTATTTTGATCGGTGTCTTGCTGATAATAGTATTCAATAACTATTTTCAACTGGGCGGTTTGAAAATTAACTGGATGTTGATGTTCCTGCTGATTTTGACACTCCGTCATTCGAAAATGTTTTTACCATTTGTCGGCATCCTGGCCGGACTTATCATGGACGCGCTTTCACATGGCATCATGGGACTTTATGGAATTTCTTTTTTTATAACACTGTTACTTGTCAGTCAGACAAATAAATTGTTTTACGCAAATTCTGTTTTTGTAGTAAGTTTAGCTGTCTTTACTATGTCAATTTTTGAAGGTTGGCTCTCTCTCTCGATATTAGACATTTTTGAGCCAGATACAGATAAATCAGCTCTCATGCTGATTTCAATTCTTCCACTTGCAATTCTGCAAGGCATTTTGACTCCATTAATAATTCAATTTGTAATTTTTGGAGAAAATCTTTTCTTGGGTGAAACCGCGTGAATTTTGAAACTCTTGAATTTGAGGAACTGGACCGAATTCGAAACCGCCTGATGATTTTGGGTGGAGTAGTAATTCTGATTTTTTCTTTACTCGCATCACGCCTTTGGTATCTGCAAATAATCGAGGGACAAAAATACACAGAATTCTCTCAAGGCAACCGTATTCGTCTTGTTCCAGAACCTGCTTTACGTGGGATTATTTATGACCGGAATGGCGTTATCCTGGCAGAAAATCGTCCTGCATATCAATTGCACTTGATTAGAGAAGACACACCTGATTTAGAAATAACTTTAGGAAATGTTTCACAAGCACTCAGTCTTTCCTATCCGGCATTAAAAGAAAAAATTGTGGAAAATCATGGTTTAGCACAGTTTAAACCAATTATTCTGGAGGAAGACCTGGACTACGAAAAAGCCATGTATTTGGAAACATTTCAGGATGATTTCCCTGGTGTTTCGATTGTAGTTCAACCACGTAGATTTTATCCTTACAATAATTTGGCGGCTCATCTGATCGGTTATGTCGGAATTGTGCAGGAAGACTGGAAAGAATTACCTGAAGAAAAACGGAGTTCCAGCCAAATCGTCGGCCATTCCGGAATTGAACTTCTTGAAAATGATCGCATGATTGGACTTGATGGCGGATGGCAGGCTGAAGTTGATCACATGGGAAGGGAACTACAGGTTTTGGGAAAACCAGTCCCGTCCGTTCCCGGTGAAAATATCTCACTGAACCTTGATATCCGCCTCCAAAAAGTTGCAACTGAAGCCATGCAGGGTGAAAGCGGAGCCGTGATAGTCATGAATCCTAAAACTGGAGAAATCCTGGCTTTGGCCAGTTTTCCAGACTTTGATCCAAATCTGTTTTCCGGCGGAATTGATCAGAAAAGCTGGAACAGCCTTTTAGCTAATCCGGAACATCCTCTGGAAAACAAAGCCATTCAAGGTTTATATGCACCCGGTTCAATTTTTAAAGTTGTCACAGCATACGCCGGACTTGATCTTGGAGTTCTCACGCCAGAAACTGAGCGTGTCTGCAACGGGTATTACTTCATTAAAGGACGTAGCGATCCTTTTAAATGCTGGAAGGAAGGAGGTCATGGCAGAGTTAAGTTAATAGACGCAATTAAGGGTTCATGCAATGTCTACTTTTACAATGCAGGAATGAGTGTTGGAGTGGATGCGATACACAAATACGCAAGCCTGTTTGGACTTGGTAAATTAACCGGTGTGGGTCTTCAAAATGAAAAAGCAGGTTTGATTCCCAACACTAAATGGAAAAAAAGAATCTTCAATGAACCGTGGTATTTGGGAGAAACACCTTCCACAGCAATCGGTCAGGGCTTTATTACGACAACACCGTTGCAAGTGATAAATATGATAAATATTCTTGCGAATGATGGAATGTGGATGCCCCCCAGGATTTTTAAAGAACAAGAGGGTGTGCGGCCAGAACAAATTCCTTTAAAAAAGAAATATCTAAGTTTGATCCGGGAAGGGATGGTTGCTGTTGTAAACTCTGAAGGCGGAACTGCTAAAAAAGTTCAGTTTGAAGAATTCACAGTTGCTGGAAAAACCGCGACTTCCCAAGTCATCAGCAACGAGACCCTTGAAACGCTGGATGATGAAGCGAAGTCCAGCAAGATTTTTCAGAATCATGCTTGGTTCGTAGCATTTGGACCTGCCGAAGATCCTGAAATTTCCGTCTTGGCACTTGTCGAACATGGCGGTGGTGGATCAAAAGCAGCGGCTCCGGTTGTACGTAAAATATTGAGTTACTATATCGACAATATCTACAAACCAAAAAATGAACAAACTCTAAACAATCACATTGATTCAAAAAACCTTAACTTCAGTGAACGACTGCAAATTGCCTTCAATTGAAAATTAACATAAATACACGTAATTTAAAAAAAATCTGTTTCTCAAACACTAAAAATAATTTTTGAAACTCTCTAACAATGCCGCAGTTTATACAACATAACCCCTTGTGTCTGGCTTCTTCTTCGCCTCGTCGACAGATGTTTTTGAAAAAATACGGTCTTAAATTTGAATGCCGATCTCCAAAGATAAATGAAACTCCGGAAAAAAATGAAACCGCAAGAAACTTTGTCAAACGGATGGCCAGCGAAAAAGCAAGTGAGGTGCAGCGGAGATTTTCAAACCTCCCTGAAAATGTCATTATTCTTTCCGGAGACACAATTGTTTTTTTTGATGATACAATCCTGGGCAAACCGGAAAACGCTCAACATGCCCGCACAATGCTCAAACAATTAAGTGGTCAAACTCATCAGGTTTTTTCCGGTTTTTCAATCTTGGATACAGTTTCTGGAGAAGAAATTTCAGACGTAATTTGCACAGAAGTCCGCTTTCAAAAACTGCATGATGAAATACTTGAATGGTACATCAATTCCGGAGAAGCTTTTGGAAAAGCAGGTGCATATTCAATTCAGGGTTTAGGAACAATCTTGGTAGAATCAATCCGCGGATCCTACAACAATGTGGTCGGATTTCCGATAGAATGCATCATTACGCATTTAACCGCAAATGCATGGATCTCCTTTGCGGAACCAGAAAAAACGGAGGTAGCGGCATGAAACGCTTGTTAATCATTCTAGTTTACGCATTTATTATTCCAACAACACTATCCGCAATTGAACTTGAAAACCGAATACCTGCTTCAATCTGGGAAGTTGAAACGCGTTTCCAATTTACTCCGTCCTACAGCCGTGCTTTTAACGGTTACGGCCAGGAAGCACCGTTGCAGCAGCTCATGCTTTGGGATCGTGAATGGCGTGATTCTGTTGAGGGTGAATTGCAGCGTGAGGAACAGCGCTTAGAGTTTCGCGTCGCGTATGGTTTAACCGAAAAATGGATGATAGAGGCAACCGTTCCTCTGGTGCAAAAAAAGCAAACCTCTACGCTAAATTTCTCGACCGCAACTTCAAGTCAACAAAAAGTGCTCGACAGTTTAGCCTCAGAAACATTAAGTGGTCTTGGTGACATCAGCCTGAAATTCGCGAAAGACCTGAGCGCGACAACGACCTGGTATAACCGCGGTGGATACACCGTGCGCTTACCCACAGCGAATTCAGGAACACCGCGTGGAATTGCTGCGAATGCAATCGGTGACGGTCACGGTTCCGTTGGTGCTTTTGTTCATTTCACCTGGTTTCCGCTGACACACGGCATCCGGAACGGTTTTCGTTTAGAAGGCTCAAATGAGTTAGTTGGAAAACGTGAAACACTTGAGGGTGAAAAAGTTTATTATGCTGCAGGTCACCGCGCTGACATTTTTTATAACTGGAGCATTGAACGTCAAAATATCTTTGCCGGAACAGAGTTGCATTATTTTCAGCAGGCAGAAAGCAAATTGCCGATTGGCAAATCAAATTTCGCTTTTGTCAAAGAAATTAATTTTGAATTCGGCTACGGCAACCTGAGCGAACTTGAGCAAAAACCGTTGTCATTTCCATGGCAATTTCGTTTGGGCTACACGCGCCAACTTTCCGGACAAAATATGCCAATCGCGCAACGTTGGGAATTAAGTTCCTCTTTCTATTTCTGATCTTTCAAAAACTGAAATATCCTCATCAACACATCACAAAAATAATCTAAAGGAACTCAGTGAATTTGGTGGATTTGAACAAATGTGATATCAAGCATGCTCAAATTGAATTGCTCAAATGTTGTGGTTCAACCAAATGGGTTGAAAATATTTTGGCGGCTCGACCATACTCTTCCGTAGCGAACCTGTTTGAGCTGGCCGAAAAAATTTGGTTGGAATTAAGCAAAGATGATTATTTGGAGGCCTTTGCGGCGCATCCAAAAATAGGTCAAAGCAAAATACCGGAAAAAGCAAAAAATACGGAAAAATGGACCAGGAAAGAACAAGCCGGAATGATGTCCGCAGACGCGCAGACAAAAATTGAACTGCTGAAAGAAAACCGGAATTATGAGAAAAAATTCGGTTACATTTTTATCGTGTTTGCAACAGGAAAAAGTGCAATTGAAATGCTGGATTTACTAAGACTGCGGATGGAAAATTCTCCGGAAATGGAACTACATATTGCGGCTCAGGAACAAAATAAAATTACAAATTTGCGGCTGAAAAAAATGCTGTCAGACGCATAATTTGGGCTGGAGCTAAATGGGAAATTCATGATTCATTTCAACTTCCACGATATGTGCTGTAACCGAAAGGACTCAGCAATAAGGGGATGTGATAATGTTGTTCCGGATGGCTGAGCAAAAAACGAACTTCAATTTCCGGATAGAAAAAAGAAATTCCTTGCTGCTCGAAATAGGGGCCTGTCACGAAAATCATCCGATAAATTCCTGAATCCAACACCTCTTCTGCCGGAATCAAGTCCATCACGCGTCCGTCTGCATTTGTTACTCCAGACGATATCTCCTGCCAGTTTCCGCCATTTTTCTGCTGTTCTAAACGTACCTGAATATTTGCTCCGGGACAGCCTTGTGAGGTGTCCAGTACATGGGTAGTGATGGGACTCATCCGTAACTCCTTTACTATTCGTTTTGATATGCTTGCCAAATTACTTTAGTCACCACAGAGAACACAGAGAACACAGAGGGTTGTTTATACTTTTATTTTCTGTGTCCTCCGTGGTAAATAATTATGTTTTACGATTTGGCGCACAGTTTTTGATTCACTCTAGGGATGCCCCTTCCTCAATCCATCTTCCAAGAATAATACGCTCTTCCGGAGTAATTCCAGTTTTATTTCCAAGCGGCATGGCGATTGTTGTTACCGTCTGAGTTTTAATGAGAGAGGCTAGTGACTGAATTTTTTTGTCACTGTCAAACATAATCCCTTTGGGAGCAATTCTGAAAACGTCATCGGTGGGCGTGGCGGAATGACAACTTAGACAGCGCTGATCCAGAATGGTGCGGACGAGGGCAAACGGAATATGCTCTGTTCCAAATGAGACTTTGTCTGGAAAATTTGAAACTGTTGAGGCAGGTTTTGTCACAAAGATAAGGGCAAAAATGGCAGCAGTCGCAATCGGTAAAATCCAAATGTTCAAATGGCCTTTATTTTTTAGATTGAAAAAATGTCTAACTGTGGCGCCAATCAAGATAATTGCGACTAAAATCATCCAATTCATTTGATGCGCAAAAGTGTTTGGAAAATGGTTGCTGATCATAATAAACACAACCGGCAAGGTCATGTAATTATTATGAATAGAGCGTTGCTTTGCTTTTATTCCCAAAGACGCTTCCGGAGTTTTTCCGGCTTTGACAGCATCCACCAGTTTGGTTTGCGATGGAATAATACGCCGCCAGACATTTCCCACCATCAAGGTTCCCATGACTGCGCCGACATGAATGTATGCGGCTCGAGAACCGAACCATTGATGAAACCACCAGATGACTCCAAACAAAAGCACAAATGAAATAACCACTGGCAACCACCCTTTCTCACCCAACGAAGATGCCCAGAGAAAATCGTAAACCAGCCATGCCGCCAAAATTGTTCCTAAACTGATTGTGACTGCCATTCCATAACTTAAATCCGCAATTTGCGAATCAATCAAATAAACTCCGGAACCGGTGTAATAGACAATTCCGAGCAGGAAAATTCCGCTGATCCAAGTCGCATACGCTTCCCATTTGAACCAGTGTAGAACTCGCGGAATTTCGGACGGTGAGATCATTGTTTTTTCCAATTGATAAAAACCTCCGCTGTGTATCATCCACAATTCACCCTCCACTTTCGGTTCCGGATTTTCCGGCGGTGTGAGTTGACTGTCCAGCCAATTGAAAAAAAATGATGCGCCAATCCAGGCAATTCCTGTAATAACATGAATCCAGCGGACAACCAAATTCAGCCATTCGATAATGTAAGAGTCCATAAAGTAAATGAGGGTCTAGATTTTTAATTGTAATTTACTTAAAATAAAGGTTAGTATTTTTTGAAAAATATTGCCATTCCTTTTGGAAATTACATGGAAAATTATCCGCGCGACATGATCGGCTACGGCCAAAATCCCCCGAACCCAAAGTGGCCCGGGAAAGCCCGGATTGCCGTCCAATTCGTCATCAATTATGAGGAAGGCGGAGAAAACTGCATCCTTCACGGAGACTCGGCATCGGAGACATTTCTTTCCGAAATAATCTGTGCGCCGCCTTTCGTAGGAGCACGCCACATGAGCATGGAATCAATTTACGAATACGGCAGCCGGGCAGGATTTTGGAGGCTCCACCACCTTTTCACCAGCCGGAAAATTCCGGTGACGATTTTCGGTGTAGCAATGGCTTTGGAACGTAATCCGGATGCAGTCGAGGCCATGTTGAAAGCGGATTGGGAAATTGCTTCTCACGGCTATCGCTGGATCGATTATAAAGATATTCCGGAAGACATCGAACGTGAACACATTGCCAAAGCCATTGAAATTCATACGCGTGTTACCGGCAGCAGACCTTTGGGCTGGTACACTGGCCGTACCAGTGTCAACACTCAGCGTCTGGTGCAGGAAGCCGGAGGATTTTTATATGATGCGGATTCTTACGCGGACGATTTACCGTACTGGCTCGAAACACCAACCGGCGAACCGCATTTAGTAATTCCTTATACTTTGGACACAAACGATATGCGCTTTGCCGCACCACAGGGTTTTAATTCCGGAGATCAGTTTTTTAGCTATCTACGGGATGCCTTCGATGTACTTTACGCAGAAGGGGAAATGGGTTCCAATGCCGCAAAGTCCGGTGCTAAACAATCCGTCCCGAAAATGTTGAGTATCGGTTTGCACTGTCGGATCGTCGGTCGTCCGGGACGCATCGCCTCTCTGGAAAAATTTATTGCTCATGTACAAAGTCATGCAAACGTCTGGCTTTGCCGCAGAATTGACATTGCACGGCACTGGCACAAACACCATCAACCTGTAAACTAACAAACAAAAAAGAGGAGACACTTTGGAATCACCACACGATGACCGCTTTTCAAGCAAGTATTTGAACCTTGCCGAGGAACGTCTCGGCACAGTTGTTTTGGAAACAACGGATGATTTTTTTGCAGAAAAAGAAAATTTGATCAAACCCGGACGCGGTATTTTTATTCCGGATAAATTCACTGATGACGGAAAATGGATGGATGGTTGGGAATCACGGCGTAAACGAATTCCCGGACACGACTGGTGTAGCCTCCGTTTGGGAGCGCCTGGAAAAATCCGCGGACTCGATATTGACACAAATCATTTTACTGGAAACTTTCCGCCGTTTGCGTCGTTGGAAGCCTGTGAAATCACGGGCGATCCGGACGATTCCACCGAATGGACGGAACTGCTTGCGAAATCTACGCTTGAAGGAACTTCGCAAAATTTCTTTGATGTTAGCAGTGATCAACGCTGGACACATGTACGACTCCATATTTATCCAGACGGAGGAGTTGCACGACTCCGAGTTTATGGGGAACCGCACATGGATTGGTCTGAAATTGGTGCGGATGAAATAATTGATTTAGCGGCATCATGGCACGGCGGTTTGGCCTTAGCCTGTAACGATCAACATTTTGGACACATGGGAAACTTGATTGCACCAGGACGCGGAATCAACATGGGTGACGGTTGGGAAACACGGCGACGGCGTTTTCCTGGAAATGACTGGGTGATATTGCGCTTGGCCCGAACAGGAGAAGTGCGGAAAATTGAAATTGATACAAATTATTTCAAAGGAAATTATCCGGATCGCTGTTCTGTAGAATCGGCATATTTACCAGCAAATATACCAGCAGATTTACCAGCAGATAATTTACCGGAAAGTTGGGAAAGTGCTAAAATAGTATGGCAAACTTTGCTACCGGAACAAAAACTCCAGGCAGCTCACCAACATTTTTTTGAAGCAGAACTTCAAGCTGTTGGAGCGGTCACACATTTACGCGTCAATATTTTTCCGGATGGCGGTTTGAGTCGCTTTCGTGTTTTCGGCATCAAGGCAGATTAAGCAACAAACTATTTCAAAAATTTAAAATATCACTTTCAATGAAAACTATTTTAAGTACCAAAAGGACCTCCGGAATTCTAAACCAACTTGCCGGAGCAAACCGAACTTTTGAAGAAAACTATCCTGGCACGTCTCTCCTGCGTCAACCTGTTCACACATTTTATGAAGGTGCGCATTTGTTTGAAGCGGATTCTGCAAAAGAAATTGGGAAACTCGCAAACAAAAGTCTTAATGATTTTGCGCCTAATTTTATATCTTTTGCAAAAGCGCTGGGTTTGAAAGACTCAGCCAGTTTAGCAACCAAAAAAGTAGAAATCGAAACGCTGCTTGCGCATGCGGAGAATAAAGGAATTGATCCGGAAAATGCTGCGACATGGCTGGCGTGGAGGGTTTACGCTCAAGTTAAGAAAAAGTTGGAACGGGAAGCGGTTGAAGATTTCCGGCTGGATTATGAAGACGGATTCGGAATTCGTCCGGACGATGAAGAAGATGCGGTGGCAGAACGAGGTGCTAAAGAAATGGCTTACGCATTGAAACAAGGCATTTTACCGCCTTTCGTCGGTATCCGGATTAAGCCGTTCAATTCAGAATTTGTGGAGCGTGCTGTGCGGACACTGGATATTTTTGTCAGTACATTGCTGGCGGAACTTGGCGGTGTTCTTCCGGAAAATTTTGTCGTGACTTTACCAAAAGTCGAAATTCCGGAACAAGCCGCTGCTATGGTCAAGGTGTTTGAAGTAATGGAAGCGGATTCTGTACTAAATTCCGGTGAGCTCAAAATGGAAATCATGATCGAAACCACTCAATCCATATTTAACGCAGACGGCGAAGTGACTGCCCGGAAAATCGCGAATGCCGCCGGGAATCGTTGTTTGGGAGCGCACTTTGGAATATACGATTACACCGCGTCCTGCGACTTGATTGCGGCTTACCAAACGATGGACAGTGAGGTTTGCGACTTTGCCCGTCAGGTGATGAAAGTTGCCTTTGGTGGTTCCGGAATTTTCCTTTCTGATGGCGCAACCAACATCATTCCGCAGGGGCCGCATAGAGGAGATAATCTTTCCGAATTGCAAAGTCGCGAAAATTTAGAAAACGTTCACCGTGCCTGGAAACTTTCTTACGGACATATCCGGCATTCGCTGGCAAACGGATTTTATCAAGGTTGGGATTTGCATCCGGCTCAAATCCCTGTACGGTTTGCGGCCAATGCGGCTTTTTTTCTAGAGCAATTACAGACATCCACCGTGCGTCTCCGTAATTTAGTGGAGCAGGCTTCAAAATCAACTTCTTCAGGTGAAATTTTTGATGACGCTGCAACCGGACAGGGATTGCTGAATTATTTTTTCCGTGCGCTAAACAGCGGCGCGATTGATCCGGAAGATGTGGAAAATACCGGTGTGACTGTAGAGGAAGTACAAGGCGGATCCTTCCGGAAGATCGTTGACACACGCCGGAATTAGGGGCAAACAGTTTGCCTGCCCCTATTCAGTTATTAGCGAATCAAATCATGATTCATTTTTCGGCAGCACCATATTCATTATCAATGCTGTCAATCCACCTGAAGTGATGGCTGATCCAAAAATTTGCTGAATCGCTTTTGGAGTTTGACTGAGAACTTCCGGTACAAAAGCAATTCCAAGCCCTATTCCCAGAGAGACGGCAATGATGAGGACTTCGCGTCTTCCCAATCGTCCCATTGAGGCAATAATATTCACGCCTGCCGCAGCCACTGTTCCAAACATAATTATCGTGGCTCCACCTAAAACCGGATTCGGAAGGGAGCGGAAGAAACCGCCGATTGCAGGAAACAAACCAAGTATCACAAGAAAAACCGCGAGATACATTCCCACAAATCGGCTGGCAACTCCGGTCATCTGAATCACACCATTGTTTTGACTGAAGGTCGTATTTGGAAAAGTGTTGAAAATCGCGGCTATTGCCGAATTAACACCATCTCCCAAAACTCCGCCTTTGATGCGTTGCATGTAGGTCTCTCCTTCAACAGGCTCTCCAGAGAGCATCGATGTTGCAGTCAAATCGCCTGTGGACTCAATTGTAGTGATGACATAAATGAAGGCCACTCCTAAAAAGGCAGTCCAGTTGAAAGCAAAACCGTATTTGAAAGGAATGGGAATACTGATCATATCTACTCCGGACATGTAGCCAAAATTTACTTTTCCCATATACCAGGCCACAAGATAGCCCACCAGAATTCCGCCCACAATCGAACCCATGCGGATCATCGGGTTTTTACTGCGGTTGAGGATCAAAACAACTACCAAAACCAGGACTCCTAATCCCAGGTTTTGAGCAGTTCCAAAAAACTCAGGTTTGTTATCCAATAACCATTTCCCGCCTGCCATGTCAGTAATTCCGACTTTGACCAGACTGAGGCCGATAAGCATCACCACGGTTCCAGTCACTATCGGGGTGATAATCCCTTTCAAAACATGGAGAAAGCGACTCAGCACGATTTCGATGAAAGCACCCACGAAACAAATCCCGAAAATGGTTGCCAAAATTTCATCAGGTCCACCGCCCTGTCCTTTGACAATAAAACCCGCGGTTAGAATTGCGCCCAAGAACGCAAAGCTCGTGCCCTGAACACTCAACAAACCGGAGCCGATTGGTCCAATTCGTTTGGCTTGGATGAAGGTTGCCACACCTGAAACAATCAGCGACATACTAATCAAATACGGGATTCGCTCACCCAATCCCAAAACTCCCCCGATTATGAGCGAAGGTGTAATGATGCCCACAATAATTGCGAGCAGATGCTGGAGCGCGGCATAAGCCGATTCAAGGGGCGGCGGCTTGTCTTCAAGGCCGTACACCAGTTCCAGCTTATCATTTCCTTGTTCCATATCTTCCTCCATGATTGATTATGAAAAAATGGCGCGTCAAACCAAACTCAACGAGCCGTGACAAATACTAAGCTTATCACAAAAAAGATTTGTGAAACAATAAAAAAATAAAGGAAATATTGAGAAATATCGCAAAAGTACTTAGCGGATAATCAAGCAACCGTTTCTAAATCCGGATTTTCACCACGGTTACGTCCGACCTTTGACATTGCTCTCCAGGCACCGTCTATTTTAACTTGAGCAACATCTGCTGTATAATCAGTTACTCGTGGGCCGTCATTGGCAAACAGAGAGGAACCGACCGCATAGATGTCAACCGGCACATCCAGTTTTTCAAAGCGTGAAATTTTTGCGGGGTTAAATCCTCCGGAAACCACTATCTTGACGCTCGCGCACCATTTACGTGCACGTTCATTCCATTCCTGGGGCAAATTCCATTCTTTCCAGGCAGTGTCAACTGCATTCCGGACAATAAAGACGAGACGCGGATTGACACCCATGTCCAGTTCCGGTTCACCCAAAGGTGTTACCGAAACATCCCTAATTGAAGAACTGGTATCGAGACGTACCCCAAAAAGGTGGTAGCGCTGTGCCTCAGTTTCATCAGCTGAATCGATCAATTCACGGTAACGCGCAAACATGCGCTGCATTACAAGCAGTGAATCTTTGACAGAATCGTTGTTGAAATCAACGAGTGCAATGCGTGGAATTTCAGGTTCGCAAGCAGAGGCGAAAGCCATCATTGTCTCTGCGGTATCTCCAAAAAAACAAGCAATCGAGGCATGTGCTACCGTTCCTCCACCGGCTCCGCCCCACCAGTCACCTTGTGCATCCGTTGAAATATAAGGCCCGACACGAAGTTGATGATCCTGGTTGAAGCGCTGAACCGCGACATTATAGGCATAACCGTCCGCGGCCTGTACTTCGTGCAAATCAAAACGTGCAGGAAAAAATAAAACCGGTTTCCCGCGTGCGGCAATCAGGGTTTCATAGACATTGGTTGCAACACGGCTGGAACGAGTGAGCAATCCAAGCGTTGGTGTTTCCAAAAGGGCAAAGTCCCGGTAACATCCGCGAACCCGAATTACGGGTTGAATTGACATGGGATCGCCATTGTAAGTGACTGTCGTTCCGTCATGCACCGCTTCAACTTTCAAACGATTCCAGGTGTTGACAAATTTACCATTTCCATTAAAATATCCGCTGCAATGCCTGAGCATAGTCAAGGCTTTGTCCACTCCGGCAACCACCACTTTCCCTGTGCGGCGAGTGAACCACTGCATTTCCACTTCCAGATTTCCTACTTCAGTTTTTGTCAGATCAACGTCTCTCAAACGTAAATTCTCTCCTTTAAATACATACCCCTGCTCCGCTAAAGTACTGAGCATCACACCGATATTTTCAAAGTATTTATCGGAATACCATCCACGGCGCATCCGCTTGACGTCAATTTTAAAGACATCATTTGTCAGACGCTCTCGATTAAAAATGGTCATAAACTATTTTTCAAAAGTGTTTTTTCTTGAACAAAATTAAAACTTGATGCATTCGTAAAATGTTGTCATTCCCGCGAAAGCGGGAATCCAGGAACATGTAAGTCAATTATACTTTTTGCGAATTCTTAAAACTTAGGCTGGCAAAACCAAAATAGTTTTTTTGAAATTTATCAATAAAATTTCCTTTACGTACCGTTTCCAATAATAACTATCCAACCTCAACGGGAGACCACATTTCCCAGCGTTCCAGAAATTCGAGCAAATGTTCTTTGCCCGGAAGAGTTCCTTCTGCACTGAGCAATTTCCGGACACGCTCCTGTTCTTCCGCATATTGCCGCCTATCAAAAAAACCACCAAAAAAAGCCATCCGTAACCATATCAGATACGTGCTTAGCGCGTCGCATTCGTTATAGGCAACAATTTCTGCTAAACGGCCTTCGAGCCACATTGGCGCGACCTCTTCTCCGCTTACGCCCAATTTCCCCGGGATGCCGCAAACGGTCGCCATTTCATTCAGCGAAGGATTTGATTTTCCGTAGGAACCCAGAATTTCAATCAAATCAATATGACCCTCACTGTTTCGGGCGTCAAAATAATCATATCCCAACCATGGTTTTTCAGGACGTTTCGCGAATTTTGCGGCTTGCACGCCTTTTGCGACAGCGCGCTGCAGGAGGATTTTCAGGTCAGCTTTAGCAGAATTGAAGCCAACCAATTGAGGTCTTTTCTGGCCAACCGCCTTAAGGAAACGTGACAAAATTTCGTACTCAGTGGTTTGTTTCGGATCCGCTGCATCATGTGGTAATGCCGTCAAGGACAAAGCTATTTCACCGCTTTCCTTGACTGTACGTACAACTGCGGCAATGGAGATTACGCGGCAAATGGTGGTTTTGAGGTAAGGCATTGGATTTTCTTCATCCGCGCCACCTTCTTCCCACATTTTCCGAATCACCTCTGCATCAGTTGTTTCTTCCGGAAGTTGAAAAATACGCTTTCCCGCTTCCGGATCCGGGACCCATTCCGCGTCAAAGGCCCAGACATCTTTGTTGACTGTTTTGAACATAATTCTTTCCTCTTGTTTAAGTGGAACGGCTTCCCAAGTCTAGCGTTTTGCACAGGTATTCACAATCTAAACTATGATAGTGCAGGGGTTGATGTCAAGAAAATGCAAGAGGAAATAATTTAGCGGTGACGTTGACTGAAGTGTTGATTTTTTGGATGGAAATAGTATTTACTGTCATATGGTTGATTGTCGTGAAAATGGAATGGTTGTTATACTAACTCTTGAGATGTTTAATTTCCAAATTATTCACATCATCTTCCAACTCTTTCAAACTCATTTCGCTGGAAATTTCTTTTTGTTCTATCTCGTAATTCTCATATTCTAATGCAGATTTAACAAGAGCTTTTTGATGGCTGATTTGCCCGGCGTGAGTCAAGAGTTCTTTGCCGTTAAGCTGTAGAATATCGTCAAGTTTGGTTGCCCAATCTTTCATATACATCGGTGTTTCTTGTTGCGCCATTGTTTCCGCAAATACCAGATATTGCTCAACTAATAAACCGAGCAATTTAATCTCATTTTCATTCAAATAATTCTTGGCTATGCTAACATCCTGCTTATTTATTTTTGCGGAGCTTTGTTTGTCAAAAGACTGCATCCCCAAAAGAGGAAGCGTAGCATCTACGCGACGATAAACCAGTTCCACTGCAGTTTGTTGACTGATCAGTCGGAATTTCCGACATACCTCTTTCTCATTGAGTTCCCTTTCTTGAAAGATGTTATTGACATGTTCCGTTATCGTGCTTCTGCCCTTGCCAAAAAGCATGGCCATTTGCTCCTGTGTCAACCAAACAGTTTCGTCCACCAAGTGAACATCAATCTTAATATTACCATCCGAATTTTTATAAATCAGCAGTTCGGATCGTGATTCAACATTTTGCATGATTACTCTATTTTGATTTTTGTGTCTCCTGTTTTACTAGAAAATAAATTTGTATTGTTTTTCGATTTAGGGAACTAAAAAGTTCTGTTTTTTCGTTGTTTGCGTGTGAAGAATAAGGCGGGATAATTTAGTGTAGCAAATTATTGAATAATTATTCTACATTTACCCTTTCACTGTTAAGACTTGTTTCAGCGTATGTACGACCTCAACAAGATTACTTTGATTTTTCATTACTTGCTCAATGTCTTTATATGCGCCGGGGATTTCGTCAATCACTTGCTCATCTTTGCGGCATTCCACACCTTGAGTTTGTTGTATAAGGTCCTCGACAGAAAACCGTTTCCGCGCTTCGGTGCGGCTCATTTTCCTACCTGCGCCATGCGAACATGAGCAAAAAGATTCAGGATTTCCCTTGCCACGCACAATGTAGGAACGCGCACCCATTGAACCCGGAATGATTCCCAAATCCCCCTTCCGTGCCCGGATTGCCCCTTTGCGAGTAACCCAGCAATTTTTCCGGAAGTGATTTTCTTTGGCAACGTAATTGTGGTGACAGTTGATCGCCTCTTGCGTCAATTCAAAAGGCGGCAACTCCGGAACACTGCGCAAAGCCTCAATAACCAACAGCATCATTTGCCGGCGATTCTCCATCGCATATTCTTGCGCCCAGTCCACGGCTTGCATGTAGTCTTCAAAGTGTTCACATCCTTCTGGAAAATATGCCAAATTATGGTCGGGCAAATGAATAAACCATTGCTCCATATCACGCTTGGCCAGTGAAATAAAATAGTTGCCGATCTGGTTTCCTATGCCACGCGAACCAGAATGCAGCATGATCCAAAGTTCATCCGCTTCATCAAGACAAAGCTCAATAAAATGATTCCCGCCGCCCAAAGAACCAAGTTGACTTTGCCATTTGGCGCCAATCGAAGGATGTTTTTCAAGAATGGGCAACAAGCCGCCTTCCATTTTTGCGACCGCATTTACTTTCCAGTGCTTTTCCTGATGTCCCGCCCTACCAACCGGAACCGCTTTTTCAATAGCTGACCGCATATTTTTCAAACTATCCGGAAGATCATTAGCCGTCAACGATAGCCGCACCGTATTCATTCCGCAACCGATGTCCACTCCCACCGCTGCGGGAATGATTGCGCCGTCCGTCGGAATGACCGCCCCAATAGTCGAACCCATTCCCACATGCGCATCCGGCATTGCCGCTACATGGCTATGAATAAAAGGCAACTGCGTCAACAAAGTCAACTGTTCCACCCCTCTCGGATCAATGTCATCTGTAAAAATCTTTGCAGGGACTTTTCCCTCGGTTATCACTTTTTGGATTGGCATGTTGTCTCATTATTTCGTAGCTGATAGTTTGTTTGAAAAGAATGTGTAAAATCACACTTGTTACTTACACAAGTATTATGTTAAGTTTTATCGAAGCAATTTACTTCAAATTGAAATACATTGAACCTTTGGAGGTATATTATGCAAACCAATCAAGTCAGGGTAAGCCGTGAGCTTTTTGAATCTGCAAGAATGTTCGCAAAACCAAACACCCGTTCAATCAATCAGCAGATTGAATATTGGGCGAAGCTAGGACGTATCGGTGAAGCGAATCCGGAAATGTCCTTTACAGAAATCAAGATGTTGCTGGTGAATCTTGAACAAGCCAAGCAGGGAATGGCCGGCGAGTTTGTTCTTGATTCCAAGCTTAAAGATAAAGCAATGACCCATAAAAAGAAAAAACACCACGTAACCAAACATGTTAAAGAAGAAAGTTTATTGACTCTGTTATCGACTTTGAAGCCTTTAGATGTAAAATTTCCTGATGTGGATAAAGACCTTCTTTCTTTAGATAATATTTCGTTATGACTGGAACTTATCGCTATCTTTTAGACACAAATATTATTTCTGATTTGGTGCGCCATCCTCAAGGAACTGTTGCCGAACACATTGCGGTTAAAGGCGAAAAAAGAATTTGTACAAGTATTGTTGTCGCCGCGGAATTAAGATTTGGAATCATCAAACGGGATTCAAATCGACTCAAGTTGCAATTAGAATCTATACTTTCAAAAATTGAAATCCTACCTTTTCAATCTCCGGCAGATGAAAATTACGCCAATATTCGCCAACACTTGGAGGAAAACGGAAGACCTATCGGCCCAAATGATTTGCTGATTGCAGCTCATGCCCTTTCGTTAAACCTCATTTTAGTTAGCGCAAATCTGAAAGAATTCATACGTGTTCCAGGTTTGGTCGTTGAAAACTGGCTTGAATAACTCAAGCCGCATATTTCCGGATTTTCTGATATTCGCGCGTGTTTAGTTTTTTTGCTTTTTCTACGTCATAATGGCGTTGCAAATTGATGAAGTAGTTTTCGGAGACATCAAAGAACTTTGCTAAACGCAGTGCGGTATCAGGTGTAATGGAGCGCATGCCTTTGAGAATTTTGCCAAGGTTGGCGTTACTGATTCCGGTTTCTTTGCAAACACGATATGCGGTCAAGCCCATATCATCAATGACTTCTTTAAGCAGGATTCCGGGATGCGTGAATTCTAACGGTTTCATTTATACCTTCATGTTAGTGGTAATCGACCAATTCCAGATTTTGAACTTGGCCATCATATTCAAAGCAAAGCCGCCACCGTTGATTGACCCGGACACTAAATTGCCCCTGTCGCTCTCCCTTGAGAGCCTCGAAACGGTTTGACGGAGGAAACCGGAGTTTTTCATCTTCTATATATTTTTATTTATAACTTGTATCATCATACTCACTGTGAAAACTTGCCAATGCATCTCTTTTTTCTTCAAAATTATCCGTTCTGCTAATTGCCTTTTTCAGTAAAGCTCGCCAGCCGATGTCGCTGAAAGTTGCCGCATGAGGAGGAATTCTTTTTTTGTAAATATCGTATATCTCATGTTCTATTTGATACATGTAGTTAAAAACAAAAAAATCTTCCACACTTATCATTTCTGCTTCCATTTCTTCTCTGTTGTTATAAAATTCCAGCATACAATCTTGGAAATTTTTCAATTGTTCAATCCAACTTTCAACTCTGTCTTGTTCGGCTATTCGTTCAAGATTTGGATTTGATAAATAGTCATCGGGATAGCTAAGTCCTTCTCCCATATCATGTTGAAACACAGCTAAAGATGCCCCACTTCCAAGCACGTTACAGAGTCGACCGGCATCCCAATCACTCATATTTTCATCTGAAATAATGTCTTTATGATGATCGTTTAGCTCCAAATTGTTTGATTCCAAATAATCTACAAGCCAATCCAAGTATTCCTCATAATCTTCAGGATCAACAAAAGGACTTCCGTCTTTTTTTATTGGAAAAACAAAGTTTGAATACTCCGAAACCCAATATTCATAAACAGGTCTTCTCTCTTTTCCGGCGATGATCATATTCCTCTTTATCAATAGCATCACAATTCAAAAAGCTTCTCATTCCTGAAATGCTTGTCTCAGAAATAACCAATGAATTCCTCGACTTCAAACCAACCCTTCAGGGTGAAAAGCGTTTACAATTGAAGCCGTTCTCCTAGATTCTGAGTCTACGCTCCTTTTCACCCTGAATGAGAAGAAGGATACTTTACAGTATCACTACCATCATTCTCAAGATGTAATCTCGCTGAAATAATCTGCCTGGTATACACAGAATTGACTGCAACATTGACAAGACACCTAACTTGTCTTAGATTGGTCAACAGATTATTTTGAATAAAACTTTCCATATTTTTTCAGGCAGCAATCAATTTGAAGTAAAAACCAAACTCCATGAATCTCAGCATAACTATCATCGGACACAATGAAGTTGAACATTTGCGGGAATTACTGCCGCAATTAAAGTGGGCCCATGAAATCGTGTATGTGGACTGCGAAAGTCATGATGGTTCCCTGGAAGTCGCGCGGGAGCTGGGCTGCCGTGTTTTTTCGCGTCCGAACAATACCAACCTGAATGTCAACAAAAGTTATGCGATGGAACAGGCAAATGGGGATTGGGTTTTTTATGTAGATCCGGATGAGCGGATTCCGGAAATTTTGGCTGCGGAAATCGAAGCAGTAATAAAAGTTACGACAAACGCGGCTTTTAAACTCAACCGCCGCAACCATTATTTTGGAAACTGGCTACGTTACGGAAGTCAATATCCGGACACGCAGTTACGTTTATTCCGGAAAGATTCCGCGCAATTTCCAAATCAGCACGTACATGAAAAATTGGTTGTTGAAGGCAGCATCGGCAAATTAAACAATGATATGCTGCACTTTCCCTACCGGAACATCAGCCAGTTTTTAAGCAAGTTTGATTTCTATACCGGAGTTGAGGCGGGTTATCTGCGGGATTCCGGGGTGCAGATTACTGCCGGAAATACTCTGCGCTTTTTAGTGCTCAAACCGTTTCCACGTTTCTTGCGGCGTTATCTGCTAAAAGGCGGATTTCGCGACGGTTTGCCCGGCTTGTTCTGTGCGATTTTTGACGCACTGAATTTTGTTGTGCGCTACTTCAAACTCTGGGAAATGACACGGAATACTCCGGATGGCTCAAACCAACAATGAATTCATTAAAGGAGAATCACCTTTGGATTAAAATTTAAAACATGGAATTGTAAATGATATTATTCAACACCTACGGAGTTGGATTCCGGTTCGTTTTTGTTTTTATAAATATGGGACTCCTACAGAGTCAATACAATGATGCGTCAAAACAATGAATTGATGGAAGATAAATCCCATAGGGATTACATATTTATAGCATCGAACAAAACCTCCAATGAATTCATTAAAGGAGAATCCCGTAGGGATTGCATATTGATAGCATCGAATATTCCGCCTAAATCTAACTCCGTCGGAGTTCAACAAAGGGGGTCATAAATGGCAAACACATTTTCTCAAATTTATATTCAAATTGTTTTTTCTACGCAAAACAGACAAAACCTAATCAACAAAGAAATAAAAAATGAGATTTATAAATATATCACGGGAATTGTCCAAAACAAAAACCATAAACTCATTACAATAAATGGAATGCCTGATCATATTCACATTTTTACTGGACTAAAGCCAAAAGAATCCATTTCCGATTTGGTGCGGGATATAAAAAAGGATTCATCAAAATTCATAAATTCAAAAAATTGGATTCGTGGAAAATTTAATTGGCAAGAAGGTTTTGGAGCATTTTCGTATGGACATTCTCAAATTGACAATGTGTGTCAATATATACAAAATCAAGAAATCCGCCATAAAACACAAACATTCAAGGAAGAATATTTAAACTTTCTTAAAAAATTTGAAATTGATTATAATGAACACTATGTATTTGATTAAGCAAAGGAATCTATATTCAACACCTACGGCCTTGGCTTTTAATTATCAATAGGCTCTATAAATATGGGACTCCTACAGAGTCAATACAATGATTTGACAAAACAATGAATTGATGGAAAATAAATTCCGTAGGATTATAATTTAAAAATTGAAATAAAATGACATCATTTTGGCGAGGCGCCGTTCTGGAGGAAATTCAGCATCCAGTTTGTTATTTGCTGAGGCTGGATGGATTGTTCCAGTGACTTGATTCCTGCCGCAAAAATTTTTGGCCCCAGAATTTGTTTCCTGAGATGCAGCAATACTTTGGAGTAGGCTTTCTGAAATTCCGGATGTCCCTGAAATGTCAGGATATGATTCTCTATCCGGAAAGCGGCCATGGGGCAAAAATCACTTTTTGCAATCAATTCGGCATTTTCCGGAAGTTCTGTAACTTGATCCTGGTGACTGGCCAAAAGTGAGAATTGTTCCATTGGAGGTTCAGTCCAGGCTTGGGCGGAAACCGTTTGGTAGTTCTGCACTCCGACCCCCCAGCCTTGTTCTACAGCTTCCGATTTTCCGCCAAGCGCTCTGGCGACCATCTGGTGTCCAAAGCAAATTCCCAGCAAGGGGTGCTTCTTCTTGTGCAATTCAACCACATACTTTTCCAATTTTCGAATCCACGGTTCATTGTCATAGACACTTAAACGGCTTCCGGTTATCAAATAGGCGTCACACTCCTCTGGAGTTTGAGGATATTGCTCAATCTGCACATCATAAACCGCAAATTCCAATTCCGGATCAATGCTTTGAAAGAGTGAGATAAACATTCCCGGATAGTTTCCGTGTTCCGCCCGAAAATTTTCATTTGTTGAATCGCATTGCAGAATCCCAATTTTCATAAAACGGTTTGGAGTTGTGGTAAAACTTAAATAATCTCCTTCTTTTCAAAATATTGAAGCAGCAGTTTGTTGAATAATTCCATGTCACGATAATCAATTTCACCGATAACTGCAATCCTGAAAGTATCCTGTTTGGCTCCTTTTCCGGGATAAATCGTGATGTCGTTTTCGTAAAAATAATCATGCATCTCCATAAAATCATAACCCGCTGCATTTGGTTCTACAATTGCGGTCAACAACTTTGAATGTTGTGATTTAGGCAAAAGGAGTTCCAAGCCAACTTTTTCAAGACCATCAAGTAAAGTCTCATAAGACTTGAAATAGCGCGCGGTGCGTCCGGCTTGTGTTTCCACAAAAAACTCATCCAGTGCCTGATTGAGCGCATAAACAGTTTGCACAGGCGGTGTAAATTGAAATTGTCCTGTTTTTTCAATATAACTATGATTACCCCACAGATTAAGGTACAAATTACGTGGTGGAATTTCCGCAGTTTTGGCAAGTTTTTCTTTGTTTGCAATCACAAAACTTGTACCCGCCATTCCCTGGATACACTTGTTTGAGGAGGATATTAAGTAATCAATCGGCAGTTCGCGCATGTCAATCGGTAATCCCGCATAAGAGGACATTGCATCCACAATTGAATCGATTTCATATTTCCGGCAAAGTTCCAGCAGTTCCGGAAGTGGATTGAGCATTCCGGTGGTTGTTTCATGATGCACAAAAGCAAAATGAGTCAGTTCACGGTCTTCCTTAAAAATTGCTTCCACGGCATCCACATCCGGATAATCGCCCCAGACCAACCGATGTGTACGGTACGGAATTCCATAAGCCTGAATTATTGTTTCGGCTCGTTTGCCATAAGCACCATTATCGAGAATTAAAATTTTTCCCTGCGGTGAAACTACCGAACTTAAACACGCTTCGACTCCGGCGGTTCCGGAACCGGTGAAAATGACGGAGGTGTGTGTTGATTCACCATTGACTACCCGCACGACTTTGTTGAGAACAGCTTGGGTCAAATCACCAAATTCCTGTTCGCGTGGACAAATGTCCGGAACCATCAAGGCTTGTTTGACACTGTCCGTCGTGGTGGCTGGTCCGGGATTGAGGAGAATATTGCGTTTCATGGGAAAACCGTTTTAAGTGTTAAGACAAAATGTGGGTTCAATTTTAAAAACTGCTCATTTTACAATTTTTTATGCTATCTGTAAAATGCAAAAAAACAATCCTTTCAATTGATTTTATCAATAGAAACCGCTTTTCATTGCTGATGTTGATTGACAGTATTCCCCTTTTTCGTTTATTTTAGAAGTAACAGGATTAATTCTAATCAACCTTTCAGGAATAAAGCTTTCACATAAGTCTAAATTTTTGGTTTATCATTAGACTGAATGGAGCAATCTTAAAATTTTTGTAGTAGTTTTTGCAAGATTTCTCGCAGCGTAAGCAAAGACATAGTTTTTGAATTTTCACAACAGCATCAATTCATCTCTTATTTTTACTAGCAGAAAATGAAAACAAACACAAACATGGACATTTCGGTGGAAGTCCAGCAAGCACTAAAAACAGCACAGCCGGTTGTTGCGCTGGAATCAACAATCATTTCGCACGGAATGCCCTTTCCGCAAAATCTGGAAACAGCAAATGCGGTGGAAAATATCATTCGCGCAGCAGGCGCTGTTCCTGCCACAATCGCCATCTTGGAAGGGCGGATTAAGATTGGGCTGAGTCAGCATGAACTCAAGCAATTTGCTCAGCAGGATTCTCAAATTAAAGTCAGCCGCCGTGATTTACCGCTGGTACTTTCGCAAAAACAAAGTGGCGGAACAACAGTAGCGGCAACCATGATTTGTGCTGGATTAGCCGGAATTTCTGTTTTTGTGACAGGCGGAATTGGCGGGGTACACCGTGAAAACGAAAAAACTATGGACATTTCAGCCGACCTGATGGAGTTAGCACAAACCAATGTTGCTGTCGTTTGCGCAGGAATAAAATCTATTCTCGATATTCCACGTACCCTTGAATTTTTGGAAACCCAGGGGGTGCCCGTAATTGGTTTTAAAACGGATGAATTTCCTGCTTTTTATACACCTTCAAGCGGATCTAAAGTGCATTCGCGTTTGGACACGCCTGAAGAAATTGCACGCTGCATGAAAATTAAATGGGAGCTTGGATTGTCTGGAGGAATCGTGATTGGCAATCCTGTAAAACAGGAAGATGCCATGGATGACACACTAATTGAAGAAGCAATTACAGCAGCGCTGAAAGAAGCAAACGAAAATAAAATTGAAGGCAAAGACGTGACTCCGTTTTTACTGGAGCGCATCAATCAACTGACTGAAGGGAAAAGCCTTGAGAGCAACATTGCCCTGGTCTGTAATAACGCGCGGCTAGGAGCAAAAATTGCTGTTGCTTTTCAAGCTCAACTTTGATCCATCTGCGAAACCTGGGTTTTTAATTCGGAAACGGCCAGTTCAACCAGTGAAGCGGCAATTGATTTTTCTAATGCTTTCTGGACTGAACTTGAGACAATTTCCTTCAACTCTTTTTCTGTAAACCTGTAACTTTCGCTTTTTTCAAAGTCTTCATCGTCCTCATCCAAATTGTCGAAAACAATTCCGTCTATTTCCGACTGCCCCGCGGCATTTTCGGAAAACCCTGTTTCCCGGTCAAAACCCATAAAAGCATCTTCAGCTTCACCCCAACTGTCAAACACTTCTTCACCAAGGTGAACTGAAATGTCGGAAAATTCTTCTGTTTCAAATTCAGCACCTTCCTCAACCAAATCGTCAATTCCAGCAATCACTGCTTCTTCAAGTTCTACTACTATCTCATCTTTAGAAAAGTCTTCTGCATCTGAACCATCATCATCTTCAAGCAGGTCGCCAAGTTCTTCTACCATAAAATCAGCCAGATGTTCCTCAGAATCTTCTTCTGCCTCAGGACTTCCTTCTGCCGAAATACTTTCAGTTTCAAATTCTTCTATTGCCAGTTCATCTTCAAACTCTGCTTCTTCAACTTCAAATTCTGTTTCTTCGGACTCAAGAGCTTCCATTTGCTCACTCAAGTCCTCAAGTTCTCCTAAGGCGCTTTCAGCGGAGTTTTGTTGCCCCTGCAAACTATCCTGAACCATTGTATTTATTTCAGCATCTTCCTTAGTCACAACAAATGTTTCCTCAAATTCTTCGCTCGAAGTTTCAAAAATGAATTCCTCCACATCCTCAACATCCGTATCATCTCCAACTTCCTGCTCCACTGAATCGGTCAAAAGGAAATTGTCAGCTGAACTTTCTTCTTCAAGACTCATTTCCGAAATATCCTGTTCCAGTTCGTAATTATCCATGTCCTGCAACATATCTACTGTGTCTTCACCAACATCAAATTCCCCAACAGGAAGCTCTGTTTTCACCTCAAATGAAGCAAGATTTTTAGGATATTCAGGTTGAAAATCTGCTTGATCCAAACTGATATCAGTCAATCCTTCTCTGAGTGTCTGATCCAAGTCCGGAGGATTCGACCAGATATCACCAGGCTCCTCAAAATCATTCTGCTCAAGGTCAATCTCTGTCAACCCCGCACGCAATTGTTGTTCTGCTTCTTCCTGCTGATCCTTCGGTGGGCTTTCAGAGAGCTGGTTTTCAGAAAGTCGGATTTCAGCAAATTGATCTTCCAAACCTGAATTTTTTAGTTGTTCCAATCCATTTGTAGAGGAAGCAATATCTTCCGGAACGGTTTGTTTTTCAGCAACTTCTGAATCGATTTCCAGCTCATCTTCATCAAGACTTAGCTCAAATTCGAAACCGTCTTCCATATCGAGTTCAGCCTCCGGAATTTCTTCCAGCACATCAACTGCAATTTCGTCATCCGAAATTTCTTCCAGGGAATCATCGGCCATTTCGTTTTCAGCCAACGCCAATTTTTCCTTTCCTATTACATTTTCCGGTTGAGCTTGAGCAACCATAATATTTTCCAGCACCATTGAATCCATTTCACTGGCTGGTACAGAGGCAATTCCCGATACATTCGTGCTTTGCTCAAATGCATCCATTTTCTGAAACTCTCCCTCAACTGTTGAATTGGACGACACTTTAGCCTGTTTTATTTCTTTTAATTGGTTGTCAATTGTACTCATATCAAGCATGAAGTCTTCATCATCTTTGTCCGGCCCAGTGCCAAAGTTTTCATCCAAAGTTATAAAAGGGCTTAGCTGTTGCTTAAGTTTTGATGCTTCAAATGGTTTTCGAAGAAATCCGTTTATGCCAAGTTCTGCAAGTAAAACCTCGTCGAGCTCGTCTTTTGCGTTTGCAAGCAAAATGATCGGTGTGTTTTTTAAGTCCGCTTCAGCGCGTATCTCTCGACATGTCTTGTAGTCTTGTTCGCTGTCCGAATTGCTGAGAAAAATTAAGTCCGGTTTCAGGTTAGATGCCTGCTGAACAAAAAAATCGTGGTTTGACTCTTGAGTAATTGAAATATTGCTATCCTTCAAAGATGCGGCAATTACCCGTTGAACTTCCGGATTTTCCTCTAGAACAAGAACTAATTGGGTCATTGATTTTATTATTCTGACTTTGAAAACGCCATCTCAAAGTCATAAATTTTATGCTCCTCTACGATACTAATCCAGTGCTTTTATGCAAGTTAATGTCCTAATTTCTGCACAAATATAAAGATTATTTGTTTATTTACTTTGAACCTTTTTTATAGAATCTTTATCTTATAAGGATCATATTTTTTTATTCACTAACAAAGATCGGAACCGTGCTTCTCAAAATAATTCCAAAATACATTGCTTCAGAATTCATCCATTATTTTTTATTGTTTCTCAGTTCTTTTGTCTTGATGACACTGGTCGGAAATTTTTTTGGCAATCTAGGTGAAGTTTTTAGCAGTTGGTTAAGTTTATTAGAGTTCCTTCAGGAAACGGCTTTGTTGCTGCCTTTATTACTCGAATTGATTATACCAATCACAGTTTTACTGTCCACAATTGCCACCTTCAATTCGCTGAACAAGAATGCGGAATTGCTGGCAATGCGGAGTTCCGGATTCGGCGGCTGGAGACTGGCATTTCCCGTGTTAGCTGTTTCTATACTAATTGCGGTTTTTGCTTATTTTAGCCAGCATTACTTGTATAACTGGATGCATCAAACATGGGTCAAACAGGAAAATGCCACCAGCTTGGAACCGCTTTGGAAAGTCGGTGAAGATCAAAGCATTTACTATTTTGGCAATCGCCAGGCAGATGGTCGTTTGAGTTCAATTACGTCATTTCACTGGCAGAAAAATCCTTACCAGCTTGTGGGAAGGACTGCTATTGAACGAGGCGTACAACAAAAAGAGTCATGGATTTTTCATAATGTGATCAGACATCTTTTCCAGCAGGAAAGCTTAAAACTGGAATACGTTGAACAGTGGCGGGTTGAAACTAAAAAGTTGCCGACTGTGCCCTTTAAGGTGCCCATTTCTCCGCATCATCAACCACTCTTAGACTTATATGAAGAAACTGTTAAACTCCAAAGTGAGGGACTTGATGTGACACAGCATTGGGTTGAGTTTTTCCAAAAAACCGCGTATCCATTCCAAATATTTATCATGGTACTGATCGGGTTGGGACTTTCTACATCATACAACAGACGTGGTATGGGAGCGGAATCGCTGGCCATCAGTTGTTTATTAGGTATTTTGTTCTGGATGTTCAATCAGATTACAATGGCAGTTGGCAGTGCTGGATTGCTTTCGCCATTCTTTGCGGCATGGAGCGGCAATTTAATTTTTCTTGCGCTGGCCCTCTGGCTGTTGTCTTATTATCGTGTGTAAGTTGCTTTTCAATTTTGAACAAATGCGAAACTTCTAATAAAAAGCGGTCCCGCACACGTCCGGCGCAATGATTTGTTGGAAGCTGTTTTCTGGATTAAACCTTGTTTTGATAATGCGATTTACATGAAATAACTTCAATTAGCCCTTCTTTTGCGTAGATGACGTAAACAAGACGATGTTCGTGTGAAACACGACGTGACCAAACTTCTCTGTCGAAATATTTTAATCGTTCCGGTTTTCCAGTACCACTTCGAGGGGCTTTCGCAAGTTCTCGAACAAAATCAAAGCATTTCACATAGCGTGATCGCTCATGTTTGCGAAACCATTCTAAATCTTTTTCAGCTTTTTGAAGAATTGATATTTTCCAGACCATCAAATCAAATCCGAAAAAACCTCATTCACAGACTTTCCATACTGTTTTCTTCCATCATGATCTTCAAAAGATTGGATCAGGGCTTTCATAGTTTCTTTATCTTTCAGAAGACGTTGGGTTTCCTGGTAGCTTTCCCATTCTTCCATTGAAATCAAAACTATGTTGCCATTTTTATGAGTAAGAATAACTTGTTCATGATCGGAAACAACCTGAGTTCTAAGTTCAAATAAGCGTTTCCGTCCTTCTGAAATAGTTAAAGCTTCCATCGTTTTTTATTATGCAAAAGATTAATAATAAGATGAATGTACAGTATGATGTACAACTTAACTGAATTTGGCAAGCGAAAATTGGATTTCCGATCGAAACCCGGAAAGCTCCCAACTTATTATAATCAGGTATTTTAGCTGAATAACCCGTGAAATTCCGGGTTAAAAGGCAAAACCATATTTAATTTTATTATGGCAACTTACCCTGATAAGTGGATAATAACCTGATTATCAGGCATTATGAACAGTATGATCAACTTATTTCGTAATTGTATTATTTCTAAAATAATTGTCAACAAATCATTCTAATCAGACTCTATTAGGTGAAAGCTGAGACTTGATGAGAAGGGTGCCTTTTTTAAAGTGCAGTAAAACTAAGCAAAAATGGATTCAGTAAATTGCTTTGCGTCAAAAGGCCGCAGATCATCAACTTGTTCACCTATGCCGATATAACGTACTGGAATATCAAACTCATTGACGATACCGATAACGACTCCGCCTTTGGATGTGCCATCCAATTTTGTAATAATCAGTCCAGTTAAATCCGCGGCTTGCATGAATTCACGTGTTTGAAAAATAGCATTCTGTCCTGTGGTTGCGTCCAGTACGAGCAAGACTTCGTGCGGCGCGTCAGGAATCAATTTGCGAATCACACGCACCATTTTCTTTAATTCTTCCATCAAATTCTTTTTGGTGTGCAAGCGGCCTGCAGTATCACAGATCACCACATCATAATCTTCATCGATTCCTTTTTGCACCGTTTCGTACATCACCGCGGACGGATCGCTTCCGGGATCTTTTTGGACAATTTCGCAATCAGCCCGTTTGCTCCATTCCACTAATTGATCAATTGCGGCTGCGCGGAAAGTATCACCTGCGCCCATCAAAACTTTCTTTCCCTGCTGGCGATATTGTGCGGCTATTTTACCAATGGTGGTAGTTTTACCAACACCATTTACTCCAACAAAAAGCAAAATCAGCGGTTTCCGTTCAGAAGTTCCGGGAACAGGATATGTTTTACTCATTATCTTTTCAATTTCCTGCTGAATTTCTGACTGCAAAACTTGCGGATTGGTCAATTCCTTACGTTCCACCTTTTCCGTAATTGATTCGAGAATACGTTGAGTAGTTTCCGGACCAATGTCAGAGCCGATAAGAACCTCTTCCAAATCGTCCAGCAAATCCTCATCAATTTCTTTTTTGCCTAAAACCGCTTCAGACAGATTGTTAAGGATGTGTGTCCTTGTTTTACCGACACCTTTTCGGAGACGTTCAATAAAGGAATCCACTTTCTCAAGAGGAGCGTCTATTTCAGCTTCTTTATCTAAATCCCTTTGAAGAACTTGCCGGCTGCGGTGTCCCTCCTCCATAGTAGCAATTTGCTCCTGAAGCTCCTTTTCCCGTTCTTCAGCTTTGGCAATTTGTCCGGACTCTTTTTCTTCCCGCAATTTTTCTTCTTGCTTGATTTGCAGCTCAATTTCTTTGGCCCGCTCTTTTTCCAACTGCTCAAGACGTTTCTCTTTTCCGCGTCCGCTAAGTTCATGCGGGGCTTTAATTTTCAACGAGCGCTTACGCAGCCAGAACCATCCGGAGAAACCAATCAGTAAAACTAAAAACGTAAACGCGGCCAAAATCAAAGTCATTTCCTCTTCCGGAATCGGCACTCCATCGTTGAAGTTTTTGCTTAAAAATTGATTCGTCGCAGCAAGGAATGTGGAATATATTTGTCTTAATTCTTCAATAAACATGGAAATTATTTTGCTTGTTGTTTTTGTTTTAGTCTAAAATTTGATGATGCCGTTTTCACATCAACTTAATTTTGTTCTTTTAACACAGTCATCAAAATGACCAACTGGTCAATAGAATCGTTAAATCCTGTTCAGCGTAAAATCGTCGAACACAAATCCGGACCGGCTTTAGTCATTGCCGGCGCAGGTAGCGGAAAAACACGGGTAATCACGCACCGTGTCGCAGAGCTGATTCAAACGGGAATTCCCGCGTCTTCAATACTTTTGCTGACCTTCACCAATAAAGCCGCCAACGAAATGGCGCAAAGAGTCGGCAGAGCACTCAAGAATCAAACTGAACAACAAAAGATTATTCATGGAACCTTCCACAGTGTTGGTAGTCGATTTTTGCGACGAAATGCCAAATTGCTGAACTATAAAAATAATTTCAGCATCTTGGATTCCTCTGATTCCAGAGATTTGATAAAAGCCTCTATGGCAGAAACAATCGGCAAACCCGGAAAATATTTTCCAAAAGCCGCTGTTCTACAAAATATATTTTCGCTGGCCTTCAACCGTTTTTCCACTCAACAAATGATTTTGGACTCAACCTACCCTGAACGCAATTTCCACCTCGAGCAGCTAGTTTCCGCAGATTATCCGCACTTTTATGAAAACATTGAACCAATGCTCAAAGTGCTAACTAACTACCGTCGTAAGAAAATACGCGGACAAGTTATGGATTTTGATGATCTGCTGGAAAACTGGCTGGAACTGCTTTTGCGATATGGTGAAGGAATTCCGCTTTGCCGACAAATTCAATATATCCTGGTAGATGAATATCAGGATACCAATCAGGTTCAAGCCAACATATTATATCGGCTGTCGATGCCACATAAAAACATAATGGTTGTTGGTGATGATGCTCAATCAATATACAGCTGGCGCGGTGCAGATTTTGGAAACATGCTTGAGTTTCCGGAACGCTACGAGGCTGTGACCTACTACATGGAGGAAAATTATCGCAGTACTCCGGAAATCCTGGAAGCCGCAAACCAGAGCATTAATTATAACACACGTCAGTTTAAAAAGAACCTGTTTAGTTCTTTAGCTGAAGGTGAAAAACCTCAAGTACATCATGTTTGGGCGGCTCAAGATGAAGCCGAATTGGTGCTGGAGAATATCCTCAACTTTCGGGATCAGGATATTTCTTTGAATGAAATGAGTGTCCTTTACCGGAATCATGTACAGTCTGCTGCGCTTCAAGTAGTGCTGACTCATGCCGGAATTCCTTTCGTCGTTCATTCAGGAGTAAAGTTTTTTGAACAAGCTCACATTAAAGATGTTACAGCATTTCTCAAAGTCCTTTTTAATCCTCTTGATGAAATATCCTGGATGCGTTTGCTGCGTCTGTTGCCTGGAATTGGCAACACTACCGCACATAGAATCTTCAGTGTTTTTCAAAGTCAACAGGCAGTTAGATTAACCAAAGATAATGTTGATCTGCAAAAACTAATTCCCGGAAAGGCACTTGAAAGCTGGAATGTACTGCTGGAAATTTTTCAGCAATTGCTCACAGAAAGCATAACTCCGTCTCAGATGATCAGTATTTTATACAGAAATTTTTACCGTGAGGTGATGTTCAGCAGTTTTGAAAACGCAGCTCAGCGTGAAACAGATATCCGTTATCTTGAGGAATTTGCGGGAAATTATAAAAAATTGAATGCGTTTTTAAATGAATTGTCTTTGGTTGGTTCAAGCATAATCACTGAGCATGAAGCTGAGCAACAAGGTGATCAGGACACTCTGACCTTAACAACCATTCACCAAGCCAAGGGTTTAGAGTGGAGTTTAGTTTTTGTAATTGGTCTGACAGAAGGCTTATTTCCACACCAACGCAGCCTGGGAACAAGCGAACAAATTGAAGAAGAGCGCCGTTTGTTTTATGTTGCCATGACCCGCGCAAAACGTCATTTACTCATCACGTCGCCAGTGATCTCTTCGGGCTATTCAGCCAGTATGAGTAAGCGTTCGCGTTTCATATATGAACTCCCGGAAGAGGCAGTCTACAAAGAAATTCATACCCGTGACGAGTATTCTTACGGCAGTCAAAGTCGAACGACTCAGTTTTATTTTTGAGAAAGTTTACTCCAAATTTAACTTCGCGAGTTTTGGTTGGATTATGTAAGTGCAGTATCCGGCATTTGAGTTGTTACTGTAATAATCATGATGGTAATCTTCCGCAGAAAAGAATTCAGGAAGCGCGCTGATTTCTGTAACAATTGGATCATCATACATTCCGGATTTGCCAGCAATATTTTTTGACTCGTATGCCGCGGATTTTTGCATTTCGTTTTCAAAGAAAATTACGGAACGGTATTGTGTACCAACGTCACCGCCTTGCCGGTTAAGAGTAGTCGGATCATGGCAACGCCAAAACCATTCGAGCAAAGTTTCGTAACTTATTTTGTTTGGATAAAAGCTAATTTGAACAACTTCAGCATGATCTGTTTCTCCGCTGCAAACTTGCTCGTAAGTCGGATCTTTAATCTTCCCGCCCGCATAACCTGGTGAAATTGATTTGACACCATCAAGTCTGGAATAGACTGCTTCCAAACACCAAAAACAACCACCGCCCAGTGTTGCGGATGCTAATTTTTCCATGAGTTCTCCATCAAAAGCGTATGAGATTTTATATTTCTGCCAAAAAAATAGTTGAAATATAATGAAAAAGCCTGGTCCAGTTCCTTCAAATTATTTTGTGTCGGCCGAATTGCTGAATCCATTCCCAATCTTGTTTGCCTTTCTCGAAGAAAGGCCAGACTTCCTGCATGTAAACCCACAGAATACGAATTACTGATGCAGCATTTTGGACATCGGATGCCTCCAAGACTGGCGTCCAACTGGCACGGAACAGAAAATTTTGGAGCCGGAATTCGTCCGGATTCCTTCTGCCAAAGATCAGTTCCGCAATGTACACAGGTTTCCAAATTTGGTTGGATACCAAGTAGTTTCAGTAGATGCAGTTCATAATTAAATTTTATTTCTTCTGCGGTTTTAGAATTCGAGAGTTGAGTCATTGATTTTTTCAGCAATTCAAAATAATCCTGTGATTCAACTGCGGGGATTTCACACTGCAGCAACAATTCCGAAAAATAGTTGGCATGAAGAAATTTTGAATAATTTTTACGCAGAGGCGGAAAACTTTCCAACAATTCACACTTGCGGATACGCACCAAATCCGAGCCGGGCTTTTCAGAAAACTCAAGATGATTTAAGACAAACATTTCGGCTTTTGCGGCATTGCCTGAACGCACACTTTTTCCGCCATAAAGGACTCCGGCTTTCTTTCCCACATCACGAGTCAAAAAAGTCAGAATGCTGTCCATTTCCTTAAAATCCATTGTTTTGAGAACAATTCCTTCTGTCTCAATTATTTTCATCAGGAATTTATGCCTATTAATTTTGCTTCACGCAACAACGGCTTTGCTTCGCGCAAAGCATCTTCAGAACGATCCTGACGAACAGCAATCAAAAAACGAAGCGCATGATAAAGATCACTCCATTTTTCTGTCATCTGCTGACCTTTATCTTTTGCGCCAAGCTTTGTTAATTGAAACTTGGTCGTACTCAGCGGCAATTTTATTTCACTTAATACTTTCGATGCGTCATCAATCCGTTCAATTTGGTAAAGAAGTTTGGCAAAAAGAAGTGACGCGGGAATTGAACGTTGACGCGATTTGTGAAGTCCACCGAGCATTTCCAAAATTTGTTCATCCGCTCCGCTTTCTTGAAAAACATTCTCCAGAGTATCCAATAATTCCGGAGAAGCAGTGCTCTCATAAGCTTCTTTCAGGACTCGTCCTGCCTCCAAAAACATGCCCGATTTTTTGAGTTGTACCGCCTCTCCGATGGCTTCAAGAGGTTTATCATTTTTGCTATCCCTTTTTTGAGGAAGATAGCGGAAAGACCAATTTTTCAAACACTTAGGGTCTTGCCGAAGTGCTTTTTGCAAATGATCTTCGTGGGTCAAAGCAATATCGTTTGTGATTAAACAGCCGCTATAATTTTTCAGCAAGTCCCGCTCCTGTTCTATACAGGCAACCCAATCTTGTCTGTTTATGTGAAATTGCCGCAGACCTTCCAAGGCATCCGGATGTCCAGGAGTTATGCGAAGAATTTCATGACTCAGCCTTTCTACAATGTCCCATTCTTTAACCTCACCAGCCAACTTCAAATAGGGCAGAAGTACTTGCAAATTACCCTGATATTTAGTACGAAGTTCTGCGTATTTGACAAGCAATTCTTCCGTGCTATTTTCGTATCGTAACTGTTCAATGTACTGCATTCGTATAGACAATGGTGTTTTTTGATTATCTAACTTATTAAAATTTTTCCGGACTTGTTTTGGATCACGTAACAAAGACGCAGTCTCAAATTTTTGTGTAATCTGCAGTTTCTTGTTTTCTCTGTATTGTGAAAATTTTCCAACAAAACCTTGAACAAATCGATGTGGATGTGAAATGAACTGCCAGAGTTCCGTCACCGCCCAGCCTGCTACAAACGAACCGACGATTACCATCCAGACTGATAATTGGATGGAGAAATTTCCAAATAAATTCAGTGAAACATTGTGGCTGTTTCTCATGGCAAAATATCCCATGCCGCCCAAAAGTAATAATGTGATTGCAATTAATAATAAACGTTTCATTGTGTTGTTTCAGTTTTTGGAAAACATAGATGTGCATCATTCATGATGATAAGGTTCTCCTCGAATTATAGTAAAAGCACGATAAAGCTGCTCCAGTAAAATCAATCTCACCATTTGATGTGTAAAAGTCATGTCAGAAAGACGCAAATAAGTGACATTTGCAGGCAACAAAGACTTCTCAAAACCATACGCTCCTCCAATGAAAAAGTTGATTCGTGGCCAGCCGAGTGGCATTTGTTTTTCGAACCAACTCGCTAAACCTGTTGAAGTTTTCCTTTTTCCATTTTCATCTAAAAATACGTTCAATTCATTAGAATTGAGTTGCTTCAATAATTTTTCAGTTTCATGCCTGCGCCACTGATCAACCGTACCTGAATCATATTTTGCAGGACGTATTTCTTCTGTCTCAACCTTAATGTAATGGGACAGCTTTTTCTGATAAATACTGATCCCGTCCTGCACAAAAGGAAGCTGCGTTTTTCCGATCCAAATCAAACGGACACTTCTCATATAAGTTGTCAGTATTCATAAAGCAGGTTTTCAAAAAATAATTCTCGTCAGCCGAATAGTATTGCAGACACCGGCAAAAGACAACGCAAAAACATTTTCACAATTGGATTGTAATTGTCAGTAAATCCGCTATCTTTTTATAAGACCCACTGCATCAAAATGATTGAATGAAAGCTCGTAAATTATTTTTTCAATTCAAAGGAAATGCCTGAAAACTCCGCAAAAGATACCAACAGAATCGGTGCCAGCCGTGTTCTAAAAGAGCAGCTGCTCTACTGCGGAAATTGGTCAGAGTTGGTAGAAATCAGCTATGAAGATGACGCAAAACAAATCCGGAAATGGGAAGGTTTACACCGTAAACACAGGGCCGCAGCGGTAATTATTGTGGCACAATTGAGGCCTTCCGGACGATATATTTTGATACGCCAGTTTCGTCCACCCACTGATTCTTATATTTTAGAATTTCCTGCCGGACTGGTTGATCCAGGGGAAACTTTGGAAACAACCGCGACACGTGAACTTTTGGAAGAAACAGGTTATGTTGGTATTGTCGAAAAAATTAGCCCAAAATTGTTCTCATCGCCAGGCATTCTTTCAGAAACGGTTTCATTTGCGCATCTTTCAGTTGACGAAATGCTGCCGGCGAATCAACATCCGATCGCAAATAATGAGCCTGGAGAATTCATTACGGTTTTTCTGAAATATCCGGATGAAATTGCGGAATTTTTCAACGAAGAGTTGAAGCAAGACGTTCTATTTGACGTCAAGCTGTACACTTATTTCATGGCACAAGGACTCTTGTAATTTTTTCATTAAGGTTTCAAATGAACAATCTTTACGGAACTGACCTTTCACAAAGCACTTTGCCACCCGCAATAGGCATTGAGGAAGCTGCCGATGAAAAAATGAATTTTGTTCCGGAAACAATCTTGAATAATCCGGAAGCAAACAAGATTTTTGAAGACTGGCATAGCAAACAAAGTGATCCTGATGCCGCGGAGTCTCTCCTCAAAAAACTTACTCAACTTGCTTTGAACCCCCACACACAACTGGCTGCATTGCTCTTTTTACAATATCAAAACGAAGTTGATTTGCCAAACCAGTATGAAAAAAATGTTCCGGAAGAAACGAAAAAACTTTTTGCGGAAGCACTTCCACTATATCAGCGGATGCTTAAGGTACATCAATTTCCGGAACGACCTAAAAATTCTGAACAAGCCGAACTCACCCTGCGCATGTTGCTGACTGTGTTAGCAGACGTGCAGTTGCTGGCAGTATTCCTGGTGCTACAACTTCAGAAATTGGAGCAGATGGAATCGCTTCCTCCAAAAAAGAGGGATGCCACGGCTTGGACCGCATTGCACGTTCATGCTCCGTTAGCAGGACGGTTAGGAATTTTCTGGATCAAAGCAGAATTGGAAGACCGTGCTTTTCGGCAGTTGGAATATGAGAAATATCAGCTTCTAAAGAAAAAAATCGCCCGAAAACGAAGTGAGCGTTCGGACAATGTAGAAAGAATTTTGGCAAAGATTCAGCAGATTTTGAAAAAGGCCGGAATTCTCCATGAGATACATGGGCGTTACAAACGTTTTTATTCAATTTTTCAAAAACTGGAGAAAGTTGATAACAATTTTGAACGAATACAGGACCTGATCGCATTTCGAATCATAGTCAAAAATGTAGATAAATGCTATGCTGCGCTAAGTTTCATTCATGAAAACTGGGTTCCGGTAAAAAATCGTTTCAAAGACTACATTGTCAAACCCAAATCCAATGGATATCAGTCTCTGCACACAACTGTCACAGATTTGCGTGATGATGATCCCGGATATTCCAGGCCGATTGAAATTCAAATCAGGACCCATAAAATGCATCGGATAGCTGAATATGGGGTTGCGGCACACTGGATTTATAAAGAAAAACGATTACAGCTTATAGAAAAGACAACTGAACAAATTGAAGAATCACTGATAGAAAATACTAAAAAGGAAACAGATGATGAAACGATGCCGATGATTGATTTGTTTAGTGACAACATCTATGTGATGACGCCCGCTAGGGAAATCCGTGAATTGCCTCAAGCCGCCACGCCGGTTGATTTTGCCTATGCAATCCATTCCGAAGTCGGTAACCGTACCACAGGCGCAAAGGCCAATGGTATCATAACTAGACTGGATAGTAATCTGCACAGCGGTGACACTGTAGAAATCCTGACTTCACCACGTCAGGAACCGCGGAAAGAATGGCTCGAATTTGTTAAAACACGTCACGCACGCAGTAAAATTAAACATGCTTTACACGAGCGGAGTCGCGAAGGACGGCGAAAAGAAGGGTTGGAAAAGTTGGAACGTGAATTCCGAAATTATAATCTCCACCTGAATCGCTTGATACGGGAAGGAAAGATGGAACATGAATCACGTCAGCACAAAAACCAGGAATTTGATCACATCTTATTTTGTATTGGTGATGGAACAGTTCGCTGTGACGAAGTCCGCCGATGGTTTGTCAATGATCATGAAAGCGATTCTGTAAGTTCAACTCCGGAATCTTCAAAAATAGCTGAAGCAAAACTACAATCCAGGAAAAAGAAAACAAGCCTTACTTCCACAGGGAGTACCATAATAGTAGATGGAATGGACAATGTTATGACACGCATTGCCAGATGCTGTTCTCCTGTTAAAAACCAAGCCATTCGTGGCTATCTTACTCAAGAAAGAGTGATTACCATTCATAAAGAAAAATGTTCTTTTTTGCAGAAACTATGTCTGGAAAGGATGGTAAAAGTACATTGGGAAGTTTCGATAATCAGAAAGGACAAATAATAACTGGAAGAATTTGGCTTTATCTTTTCCAGAAAGAAGGAAAGAGCAGTACAAGCACAGAGAACATTTCCAGTCTTCCGACAAGCATCAGCCAGGCAAGAAACCATTTCCCTGCTGCTGATAAATGAGCATAGTTTTCTGCAGGCCCAACCTCACCAAATCCCGGACCAACATTCATCACAGCCGAAATGACTGAACTCATGCCGGTTTGGAAATCCATTGAATCAATCAGCACCATTACACAGGCTCCGCCAAAGACAAGAAAGATGTTGGCAATGAAATAACAGATTGAGAGGTTTATCGCAAACGGATCAATAGCTCGTTGATTTAGATAAATTGGCAGAATGGTTCTGGGTTGGAAAAACATTTTTTTGATTGATGTCACCATGTATTTCCAGATGATGACAAAATGGACGATTTTTATACCGCTTGTGGTGGAACCCGCACATGCACCGATGAAGCAGACAACGTAAAGCAGCATCTGTGCTGCCTGAGGCCAAAGTTCGTAATCTGCAGTGGTGAAACCTGTCGTGGTCAACAATGAAATTATTTGAAAAGAAGCATAACGCAGTGCTTCAAAAAAGCCGTCATAGCTTCCATTTATCCACAAAATTAAAGTTGAAATCCCGCAGAAGAATCCAACGATACATACATACCAGCGTAATTCGGTATTGAGCCGAACCAAATTCCACTCACCTTTCAACATGTGGTAAAAAAGCATGAATGTCATTCCGCCAAGAAACATAAAAATCATTATTACCCAATCAAAATAAACACTGTTGTAATGACCAATGCTGGCATTTTTTGTAGAAAATCCGGCAGTTGCAACAGTACCGAAGGCGTGACACAGTGAATCAAACAGAGGCATACCACCGCCCCAAAGTAATAGTGTTTGCAGCAGGTTCAATCCCAGATAAATTCCCCAGAGCCAAATCATGGCGTCACGGTTACGTGGGAGAAATTTTTCTTGTGTGATTACTTGTCCGGGACTTGACTCTGCACGAAAAATTCTGACTCCCGCCATACCATGAGGCAAAAAAATCAAAGTCAGAGTCAGGAATCCCATACCTCCTAAAAGATGAGTTTCGCTGCGCCAAAATAACAAACCATGTGGAACAGCTTCAATATCATTCAGAATGGTTGCGCCAGTCGTTGTGTAACCTGACATCATTTCGAAAAATGCGTCAGTGAATAGCGGAATTGAGCCGTGAATTACAAATGGAAGTGCGGAAACCGAGGAAATGATTGCCCAGCCAAATACTGCGATAAGAACCGCATCGCGAAAGCTTAGTTCGTATTGACTCGGCTTAAACCACCATAATGGTAAACCCATCCCAAAAGCAACTGCTGCGGAAATAAGTAACGCGCTTAAATCTTCCTCCTGATAAATCAAAGAAGTGGCAATTGGGAAAAGCATGGCGATGCTGGTTACTAACAGCAGCATACCTACGACATAAGCTATGGAACGAAAATGCATT